>Ga0075118_10000032_pt1 | contig 151424 bp, 144 predicted proteins | sample AntAceMetag02UKE_FD_69794 | JGI IMG/M metagenome (GOLD analysis project Ga0075118, IMG submission 69794) | Saline lake microbial communities from Ace Lake, Antarctica - Antarctic Ace Lake Metagenome 02UKE | ecosystem: Environmental > Aquatic > Non-marine Saline and Alkaline > Saline | place...
TTGTACTTCCAATTGGCATTAGATCGCCCAATGCCCCGGACAATTTCCGCTGTAATCCCAAACCGTCAATTCATACGGTTTTAAACTAATGATAATCATGAGAACGATTTGCTGAATTTTCCGCAGAGTATAACTGGCAAGACCGTCACAATCATCTTGCCATGGAACTAGAGTAAATAAAAAGCTCACTTTGTGAGTAATGAAACTGTAGCGACATGGTGGCCAGGAAGCAACTTAAAGGTTGGCAATTGGTCCGTTTTAAAACTTTTTTGGAGGTATTTAACATGTGGACAAAGCCTGAGTATACCGAAATGCGTTTCGGTTTCGAAGTCACCATGTACATCGCAAACAGATAATTTCTGTTTCGAATGTATGTGAAGGAAAGCCCCTGTTTCAGGGGCTTTCCTTATTGAGTAGCTTAAATAAAAAAAGAGAGTAATACGTATGAGAGTAAGAGTACTTGGTTCAGCAGCTGGCGGGGGATTCCCCCAATGGAACTGCAATTGCCCCAATTGTGATGGTGTGCGCAAAGGAACAATCAATGCGAAACGTCGCACCCAATCCTCTATCGCAGTCAGCAGTAATGACGTTGATTGGCTGTTATTCAATACGTCTCCAGATATCCTTACTCAATTCCAACAGTTCCCTGAGTCACAACCGGCTCGAGCAATCCGTGACACCGCGTTTAGATCTATCGTACTTTTAGATGCGCAAATAGACCATACCACTGGCCTGTTCATGCTCCGAGAATCTAAAACGCCGCTCAACATTTACTGCACAGATATGGTGTACGAAGATCTCACCACGGGAAACCCGATCTTCAAAATCCTCGAACATTACTGCGGCGTTAATTGGCATAAAATTTCCACCGAAGAAGGAAACTCCTTCGAACCAGAGGGCATCTCCAACATCAAGGTCAGAGCTATTCCACTGTCGAGCAAGGCTCCCCCCTACTCGCCACACCGACATGATCCTCATGAAGGAGACAATCTTGGTATTTTGCTGGAAGACATGACGACCGGAAAAAAAACCTTTTACGCTCCAGGGCTGGGACAAATTGAAGCCCACATCAAGCCATTTATGGAAGAGGCTGATTGCCTTCTTGTTGACGGTACTTGCTGGACAAATGACGAGATGAAATCACTTGGCATCGCAAACAAAATGTCACTTGATATGGGGCACCTTCCGCAATCTGGCCCTGGCGGGATGATAGAAGTACTGAGACCACTCCCAGCGGAGAAGAAAGTCCTCATTCACATAAACAACACAAATCCCATTTTGCGAGAAGACTCGGATCAACGCCAACTCCTCACAAAAGAGAATATTGACGTTGCTTATGACGGAATGGACTTCGTCGTCTAACTCATAATAATATTAAGAGAGGCTTTCTTGAGCACAAAAGACAACACGCCCTGGTCCATCGAAGAATTCGAAAAAAAGCTAAAAGCTAAGGACAAGAGTTACCACATACACCATCCTTTCCACATCGCGATGAATAGCGGTGGTTGCACGAAGGAACAAGTGCAAGGGTGGGTTTTGAACCGATTTTACTACCAGATCATGATACCGATCAAAGACGGTGCGATCTTGTCGAACATGCCGGACAAAGAACACCGGAAGCTATGGATACAGAGGATTCTAGACCACGACGGCATTGACGATGACGAAGGTGGCATCGAGGCTTGGATCGCACTGGGAGAAGCTGTCGGCCTAAAACGAGAGGATCTAGTTTCCTTAGAACACGTGACACCCGGAGTGAAGTTTGCAGTTGACGCGTATGTTAACTTTGCTAAAAAATCACCTTGGCAAAAGTCCGTTTGCTCATCCTTAACCGAATTGTTTGCACCAACCATTCATAAAAAACGTTTGGACTCTTGGCCCGAGCACTACCCTTGGATAGAACTTGAAGGCTATAAATATTTTAGAAAACGCCTATCTGAGGCAAGACGTGATGTCGAGCATGGTCTGAGAGTGACTCTAGAACACTTTAAAACTTTAGAGGAACAAGAAGAGGCACTTAATATTTTACAGTTTAAGATCGATGTTTTATGGACAATGCTTGATGCCATACACGTAACATACGGCATCGGACCAGATAAACTGGGTGCGGTAGAAAGAATGCAAAAATGAGTGCGAATACACTTGCGCGAGACAAGCTTCTCTCGCTAGAAAAACAATTTAGATTTCAATGGGAACCAGCCCAAGAGTCCTTCGTACTACTCTACCCAGAAGGACTTATTAAACTACCTGGTAGCTCAGGAGAGATCATGAAGTTAATTGATGGCTCGAAGAGCGTTGACATGATTATTGCTCACTTAGGGGAGCAATTTCCAGGAATTGACCTCAAAAATGACGTTTTAGACTTTTTGGAGCATGCATATGAAAAAAATTGGATCTGCACCGACTAACAAACCCAAAGGGCCACTTTGGGTTAATGCTGAAATCACTTACAAGTGTCCGCTCCACTGCGTCTTTTGTTATAACCCCTTAGATTACGCGTCCACATTCGACTCTGAGCTCTCAACCGAAGACTGGTTAAAAGTCTTTAGACAATCCCGCGAGCTTGGTGCTGTTCAGCTAGGCCTCTCTGGTGGCGAACCACTCATGCGAGACGACGTAGAAATTATGGCCTCAGAAGCCACCAAGATGGGCTACTACGTTAACCTGCTGACTTCAGGCATCGGGTTGACCGAAAAACGTATTGCCGCTTTCAAAGAGGGCGGCCTGGGTCAAATTCAATTATCGTTCCAGGACTCCACCAAAGAACTCAACGACTTCTTATCCAGCACCAAAACCTTTGAATTAAAGTCGAAGGTTGCAAAGCTCATTAAAGAACACGACTATCCAATGGTGCTGAACGTCGTACTCCATCGATTAAACATAGATCATATCGACCAAATACTTGAAATGGCCGAAGCAATGGGCGCAGATCACGTGGAGCTGGCTAATAGTCAATATTATGCGTGGGCCTTAAAGAATAGAACTTACCTCATGCCGAGCGCTGAACAACTGAGAAAAGCAGAGGAAACAACAAACCGTTTCCGCAAAAAAATTGGTAACAAGATGAAATTATATTTCATCGTTCCAGATTACTATGCGGAAAGACCAAAGGCGTGCATGAATGGTTGGGGATCTGTATTCCTAAATGTTGCACCAGACGGTCTTGCACTTCCTTGTCATGAGGCGAGAATGTTGCCTGGCTTAACATTCCCTAATGTTCGAGAGCATGAAATGGCATGGATTTGGAATGAGTCTCCAGCCTTCAATGCCTATCGAGGTGAATCTTGGATGCAAGAACCATGCAGCAGTTGTGACGAGCGAACAAAAGACTTTGGGGGATGCCGCTGCCAAGCATTCCAATTAACCGGAGACGCAACCAACACAGATCCAGTCTGCGACAAATCGCCTCATCACAATATAATCACGGAGCAAGTGGAACTAGCACAAAAGCCTCAATCACCGGCAGCCGACGTCAAACCCATCATTTTCTTCAGAGACGATAAAAACTCTAAAGCTCTGATCGCTCAGGAGAGCTAATCCCTTGATTCTCCTACTGAGTTCATGACAACCGGTTAATGCACTTTAAACTCACAGAATGATCCAGGCAAAAAACATCACAAAAGTCTACGGCGACCAACACGCCGTAGACCAGTTAAGTCTTGATATTCCACGAGGACAATTCTTCGGGCTCTTAGGGCCCAATGGATCGGGGAAAACAACCTCGATACACATGCTTTCGACGCTTATCCAACCAACGGGCGGATCTATAACGATTAACGGATTAGACGTTCAATCGCATCCGCAACAAGTTCGACGAGATATAGGACTTGTATTTCAAGAGTCAGCCCTAGATCGAATGCTCTCCATTGAAGAAAATTTATACTTCTGCGCGGGACTGCACGGCATTAATAAGCTTGCTATCACAACACGCATGAATGCGCTACTGGATCTATTTGAACTGCAATCGAAAAAGCGGGCCCCAGTCGGAAGCTTATCGGGCGGCATGCGCAGAGCCGTCGATATCATTCGGGGGGTGCTGCATTCTCCAAAAGTATTATTTTTGGATGAGCCTACCGTCGGACTAGACCTACCCAGCCGACGAAAAATTTGGCGATTTATCAGACAACTTATCGACGATCACAAACTGACCGTAGTATTGACCACACATTATTTAGAAGAAGCAGCACCTTGCGATAATGTGGCCTTCATTAAATTAGGAAAACTGGTCTCCGAAGGGCCTCCAGAAGAACTCATTAAAGAGCTTGGTAAGACAATCGTTGAGATCGATGGCCCAAATGTCGAAGATTACATTAAGACGCTTAATCTGAACACCGAGGACTACATGCTTGACGGAGGGACCCTACTGATACCAGTGCACGAACCTCAGCACGATCAAGTCGTTCAGATACAAACTACATTGCGTGACAGTGTCGATGTGATCAGCGTTAGGAAATCCAACTTAAATGACGTGTTTATTTGGTTGTCTAGCAAAGGCCAAGGGATCAGTTAATGCTCATAGCCTTGAAATCAGTGCTCGATAGAGAACTCAAAAAAACCTTCCGACAGAAATCACGGCTACTTTCATCAATGGTGAGGCCACTCATTTGGTTATTTGTGATCGGTGGTGGCGTTGGCTCAATCATGCCTAACGGCGGGCCACAAAACTACCAAGATACGATCATTCCAGGGATACTCGGCATGACACTTTTGTTTGGCTCGATGATGTCTGCATTAACAACTGTGTACGATAAAGAGTCTGGCGTCATGCGCATGTTTATTATCTCACCCATGCCAAGTTACGCCGTCATCTTGAGTAAACTGGCCTCATCCACACTAGCAGGCCTCGTTCAGATCATAATGTTATGCGCTCTACTTTTCGCACTACAACAAATTAATATTAGCCAACTGAATTGGCCTTTATTTTTATTCAGCGTCACTTTGACAGCCATCGCATGTTCTGCACTTGGTCTGATCACCGCAGTCGTATCCAAGTCCATAGATAATTTTGCCGCAATCATGAATTTTGTGATCTTTCCCGTTTTTTTCCTGAGTGGCGCACTCTATCCGGTTCAAAATCTACCAACTGTGCTTCACTGGGTCGCCACCGCTAATCCGTTTACCTACGGTGTTGATCTGATCAAACATTCGCTTCACATCGAATACGTGAGTGCGGACTTCCCACTCTACGTCGACATCTTGATGCTCAGCACCTTTTCAATTCTCGCAATAGCGTTTGCCAGTTGGAAATTCTCAAAAGAAACTACGCTGTCGACGCTCATCAATAAATTAACGGGTGGGAAGCGTTAAGTAATAGCGGACCGGATCTTAATCGACCCTAATGATGATGCCCGCCGGCACCATGAACATGCCCATGTGATAGCTCCTCCGCGCTAGCAGCCCGAATATCTTGAATCTTACATTTGAACAGCAAACCTAAACCAGCGAGTGGATGATTTCCATCTACGACAACCTTTCCGTCTGCAACATCAGTCACACGAAAAATTGTTTTAGCCTGCCCCTCTTCTTGATGACCCTCAAACTCCATACCGATTTCCACAGAACCTGGAAATTTATCTGTCGACTCTAAGTGCACTAAACCCTCATTGTAATCGCCAAAAGCTTCCACTGGATCAAGCTTTACGTCAACAGCATCTCCGACGGACTTTCCATCCAATGATTTCTCAACCATTTCGAAAATACCTTGATATCCGCCATGAAGATATCCAATGGGCTCTGAAGTTTTCTCAATTAAATTTCCATCCAAATCAAATAACTCATATGCCAGAGAAACCACTGTATCTTTTCCAACTTTCATAAAAAAAACCCCTAAAATAAATAATTCCAAGTAACAGCATACAAAATAAATTCCATTGGCACATAATCGAGCATTATGTGGAAAAGTTTTAAAACGAATATTCCCAAATAATTTTGTCACTAATGAAATATAAAAGTCACCTTGGGGGCCTCACTCCCAATCAATTTCTAAAACGACACTGGCAGAAAACCCCTCTGCTGATCCCCAATTCGTTACCGGCTGGTGACTGGCTATTAAGCTTAGAGGAGTTATTAGAACTATCTCAAAACCCCCTATGCTCGACTCGATTAGTCGTCCGCAATCATTCGGACTATCACGTGAGTTATGGTCCAATTACAAAGAAAATACTCCGTGACCTACCTCAAAAAAACTGGACCTTATTAGTTCAAGGGGTCAATCACGCACATCACGAAGCAAATGAGCTCCTTGATCTATTCTCGTTTATGCCTTATGCGAGGCTTGATGACGTCATGGTGAGCTATGCGGCTCCCGGAGGAAGCGTTGGGCCACATTTCGATTCGTATGATGTCTTCTTACTTCAAGGTGGCGGTTCAAGACGCTGGCAAGTCGCTGAGCCACGGTCCCTGGAGCTGCTGCCTCATCAAGATCTAAAAATACTGAGAACGTTTAGACCAGAGGGTGAGTGCGTAGTCAAAACAGGGGATATGCTCTACCTCCCCCCAAACTTCAGTCACCACGGGGTCGCGTTAGAACCTTGCTTCACGTATTCCATAGGTTTTCGTGCGCCAAGTTATGATCATATCAAAAATGAGTTTCTCCACTATTTGGATACTCAAATTGAACTGCCAGGCATCTTTCAAGATACTCATCGTAAGGCAACGAATCTTCCAGGACTAATACCTAATGATCTTTTAGCTGCCATCAAAGAAGTCACATCAAGAATCGCGTGGACTGAAAGAGATACATTAAGGTTTGCTGGCGAATTCCTGACACAGCTTAATATCGATAACGTTACCGACGCAAAAAAACCTGAGTCAAAGACAAAGTTTCTATCTCAGTTAAGAAACTACTCTTATCAAATTCATCCAGCAATAAAGTTCCTGTATCGCGGCAACTTAGGGTTTATGGCTGGAGATACATTTGAAATACCTCGATCAGATCAATCTGTATTCAAGTTGCTAGCGAACAGAAGAATAATTCACGGGGGAAATATACAAGCGAATACCTTTTTTACTGACAAACTGTATCAATGGATACTTGAGGGATATATTGAAAAAATGAAAAAAAGTAGTCTTTGATTTTATGCGGCACCAACGATTCGCCAATCCACGCCCAGTTCCTGCGTTGCAATATCTATGTGCTCTTCATTCCAACCTAAAGAGTTGGCAATTAAGCTACGAACCAAATTAGGGTCATTATTTTCCTTCGATAAATGAGCGGCTACTACATACTGCAGTTGAGGCCCCTTTATTCGGCCAAGCAGCTGCGCCGCATCAGAATTACTGATGTGCCCGTAACGCCCCAATATTCTTTCTTTCAATGTTAATGGGTACTGAGAACGCTTTAGCATTTCCTCATCATGATTAAACTCAATAAATAGCGCAGAGCAGCCTGTCAATTGCCGCTCCATATGAGGTGTTATCGAGCCGCAGTCGGTGAGTATTCCCAGCTTGTCTTGAGCACAGGTTATCGTAAACTGGCTTGGCTCACGAGCATCATGAGGAACTGGGTATGGCTCAATCAAAAGATTTTTAATTTTGAACGAGGCGTAACCCTTGATGGATTGAACAGAATTTAAATTGCTCAACTTGGGACTAGCTAAAAACGTACCAGGCGTGCAGTAAACCGGCAATGAATATTTCTTAGCAAAACCAGCAACACCTCCAACATGATCCCCATGTTCATGAGTCACAAGCACAGCATCAATCTCCGCAGCATCAACATGGAGCCGCTCCAAACGTCGCTCTGTCTCAAGAATAGAAAACCCGCAATCGACCAGCACTTGCGCCTCATCAGAAGAAACTAAAAGCCCGTTTCCTTGGCTACCGCTCCCAAGCGATGCAAACTTAAAGGGCACTCAGGTATTCCTATCCCAACCTTTCTTGTAGAACCAGCAAAATACGTTTTTCTGTTTCGTTATGCACCGCTTGTCCATTTTCGTCTTGGATAGTGACCATGCTGGTCTCATCGTCACCACTCACCATAATTCGATACACCATAGGCTCAGAAATTTTTGCCTCTTTCCAAAATTTAAGTCGATCAATCCCTTTTTTCACCACTTGCCCATCTGGGTCGTGATACCTGACGAAATACAAACCCTTGACCTCATCACGGCTTTCTAAAGACGCGCCCATGGTCAACAGAACAATGCCAACCCGGTCCCACACTCTTTGAACAGAGTCAGCAACAATAAGGGCATGCCCCCCACTCTCGTCATCTATGGAAACTAGAGTAGCCATGGGTTTTGCTTCATTTGAGATTCCGCTAGCCGCGACTATCTCCTCCGGTAGGCCAAGATACAACATTAACTCGTAGAGCATCTTAGCCTCGGCATTGGGGTCTCTGGGCGTATCTGCCCACGTATTTAGAATCATCTCACCACTCATGGTCATGACTTTTTTCATTCCTTGATGACTCACGTAGATCTCTGTCTCCCCTTCACTAACCCGCTCAATTCGGGTCCAAAACTTGTCCCTCTCGGGAGAAGAATAAGCACTAGAGAAAATATTTTTCACCCATGCCTGAAATCCCGTTAAGGCTGTCTTGGAATTCTCCTCAGCCCAATCCGTTTCAATAATTCCTGTTACCGGCGATTGATCTACAATCAAAAATCCTTTCATCATCCAAAATTCCGTAATAATGGGCCATATTTCCTCCACGGGTCTATCGACGATTAACCACCGATACGTGCCCTCTCGGCCAATATTGACATCAGGCACAGTCGGTAAAAGTGTCGTTGTCGCAGTCGCGGTATCCGAACCCCTCTCCTCTGCATATTTGGAGAATGTTGTCTCATTATCACCTGGAATCGCGTAGCGCTCACTTTGTTCAATCGAACCAAGTTCTGGAGGAATTACTAGTGGGGCCGTTCGAGATCCTGCCCCTGCAGACTTATAATCAACTTTCCTTTTTTCGGAAATCGTATCGCACGCAGCAACAGAAAGACAGATAAGAGAACATAACAGTAACTTCTGTAGAGAATGAAAATTCATAATTAATTTTTTTGCCATGTTTTTAAAATAATTTATATATTTTATACATCAAAGTCTAATTCCCACATGTGTCAACGAGTCGAGCACCACTTGATGAAATTTTTCATCCAAATCCGTCAACGGAAGTCTAATGCCAGCATGGATTTTACCCATTCTTTCGAGGGCCCATTTGACAGGGATCGGATTGGCCTCTACAAATAAATTGGTATTCAAAAGCGACAGTTGATCATTCATGGATCGGGCTTTTTGATAGTCTCCCGCCAAAATGGCATCACAGACCAACTGAATCTCCTTAGGAACCACATTAGCAGTGACTGAAATCACCCCCTGAGACCCGAGCATCATCAGAGCCATGAACGTAGCGTCATCCCCACTATAAACAACAAAATCCTTAGGAGTTCTATTAATCAAGTCTGCGCCTCTCGACATATCTCCGGTAGCATCTTTGACCCCAATGATATTGTCCACTTCGGCAAGCCTGAACACCGTATCATTGTGAAGATCCGCGATCGTTCTTGATGGCACGTTGTACAAGATTTGAGGCATATCGACCGACTCGGCAATTTTACGGAAATGCCTATATAAGCCCTCTTGAGTAGGTTTGTTGTAGTACGGAACAACCGATAAACTAATATCCGCCCCAACCTTTTGAGCGTGGCCAGATAGCTCAATAGCTTCAGCAGTCGAATTAGCACCTGTGCCAGCGATCACAGGAACCCGACTCGCTACGTGCTTCACCGCATACTCTATTAATGCCGCATGCTCATCTACGGCCACTGTTGGAGACTCTCCCGTAGTGCCTACAACGACGATCCCACGTGTCCCACAATCGATATGCCAATCGATCAAATGCCCCAAGGACTCGTAGTCTAGACTCCCGTCCTCAAACATTGGGGTCACAATAGCAACAAGGCTTCCGACCAACATGGCCACCTCCAAATTAAAGAAAATAAATACCTAAGTTAGAGTCTCTATTTTACCTGAATCACTTGTCAGGCAGACATTTTTCAGAGAACTGATAATCAAAGGAAACCGCACAAACTCTTTGGATATAAGCAGGCTTAGGTAGACTCACCGGACCCGCTTCATACATAACCACCTGGAGCTTTTCTCGAACGACATCAATCAACTCATTGGCTCGCAACAAAAAATCTGGGTTGGTGGGTCGACCCAATTGTTCATTCCCAATCATAAAAGTCTCGTAAATCAATATTCCTGAATCAGATAGTCCATTTACGATATGAGGGATGATTGGTCGGTGTAAGTAATTTGTCACTACAATGCCATCAAACTTATCTTCTGGGAAAGGCCACACCCCCCTTTCCAAATCAAACTCAACCACATTGATGCCACTAAAAGTTGCGAACTGCGCCAAGGATTCGGCGTCTTTATCCACAGCTGTGACAAGATGTCCTCTATCGGCTAGGTAACGGGCATGCCGACCTGATCCACATGCCAAATCGAGCACATTCGAGTTAGGCCTTAGTAGCTTTGCACACTTACTAACCCACAACGACGGTTCAGAGCTGGTATGCACAAGGATAATCGTTCAAGATAGAGAAAAATTTAATGGTTATACTGTGAAAAGTAGTTCATGTAAGAGTACCCTAGTTTAGGGAAAGCAATATTTAAATTTGAATCTAAGTTAAACACTAAAGCTTTAATTTGTGTCGTGGATCTAATACCTGCATCACCTCATTATTCGCCTAAAAAAATGCAATTAAACCACTCTCCAAAAGCTCTTAGCCAAATCATATTTACCGTTATCGTGACGTCGTTGATATGGGGATGTAGCGCGGTATCCGTTTTAGCCCCCATTGACGGACTAAAAGGTAGCGGAACTGTTCGGTTTTATGAAAGTGGAAGTTTTCTAAAAGTTCAGGTCCGCTTATCAAATTTAGTGCCTCATAGCACTCATAATCTTCGCATTCATGAAACTGGAGATTGTCGAGATCCCTTGAGGGGAAGCGCGGGAGAACCGTTTAAACCTATCAACCATAACTTGGATCTAACGGATATCAAAGAACCCCACCTGGGTAACCTAGGTGATGTCGTTGCTGACGAAGATGGTGTCGTTGAATACCACTTCTCTCTTTTGGGGACAAAGTTAACAGGTCCGAAAACAGACAGTATTCTGGGAAGATCTCTAATTTTGACAATCGAGACGAAAGGCAGCAGCTCTGGCCGAGTCATTGCATGTGGCTTGATCAGTAAAAATTCTACGCTATAGAACTAGAAATGGTTCCTGTTTTAAACCCCGGGGACCCCTTCCCCCCAACCAACACTGCGCTAAAAGATCCTGATGGCCTCCTTGCAATCGGAGGAGACTTATCTCCAAAAACGTTAATTCGCGCTTATCGCTCAGGAATCTTCCCCTGGTTTACAAACGACAAACCCGTGCTTTGGTGGTCGCCAAATCCAAGACTAATACTTCGCCCTAAAGATCTAAAAATATCTCGATCCTTACAAAAAACATTACGAAAAAAAATGTTTGAAGTAACTATCAATCAATCGTTTGAAGAAGTAATCAAAAACTGCGGCCCGAAAAGACGTGATGATTCAAACAGCTGGATAACCGAAGAAATGTTGCTCGCTTACACCCGGCTATTCAACCTTGGGGTCGCAAGATCAGTAGAAACATGGTTGAATGGAGAGCTTGTTGGTGGGCTCTATGGCGTATCTATTGGTCGTGTGTTTTTTGGGGAGTCTATGTTTTCATTCGAATCTGATGCATCCAAAGTTGCACTAACAACTTTTGTGGATACATTAATTGCCGAAAACGTCGAAATAATTGATTGCCAGGTCTACTCGAGTCATCTCGAATCACTGGGAGCCGAAATGGTAAGCCGCGATAAATTTGAGGCTCTGCTATCCAAATTCATACAGCCAACTGAGGGAATCATTGATCGATCAACGCACATTTGGGACAATTAGCCATGAGTGACTTTAGAGATCTTCCCACCAATCAATTACAGTTTTATACAACTGCACCCTACGCATGCAGCTATCTTTCTGATCAGCTTGCAAGATCGCAAGTTGCAACACCAAGTCACAAGATAGACGCGGCTGTCTACTCGGACCTAGTAGGTATTGGGTTTAGGCGAAGTGGGGCGTTTACCTATCGTCCAGCTTGCGATTCATGCTCCGCATGCACTCCTGTAAGAATTGACACCAAGAGATTCATGCCATCCAGATCTCAAAAAAGAGCAGTGGGTCGACACGCCAATCTGGTAGCCACGATGACAGACCTAAAGAACTCTGCTGAACACTATGATCTCTATCTTAAATATCAAAGTGCCCGACACAACGGGGGGGGTATGGATCAAGACAGCAAGGAACAGTACCGACACTTCCTGCTTCAAAGCAATGTGGACACCAAGCTTATTGAGTTTCGTGATGCGAACAAAGTAGTTGCTGTTAGCATTATTGATCAACTAGAAGATGGGCTATCAGCTGTTTATACATTCTTTGATACAGAGGAAAAATCAGCCAGCTATGGCACCTACAGTATTTGTTGGCAGCTGGATCTATGTAAAAAATTAGGCCTTCGATACCTGTACCTCGGATACTGGATCGAGAATAGTAAAAAAATGTCCTATAAAAAAAGTTTTCGCCCCCTTGAGGTATTAGTAAAAGACCGCTGGATCCCACTCGAATCTTTATGATGCTCTGAATAAATGCCCTCGATACTTTATGAAATCACGAAAAAAGCCCTCTTTCGACTCGACCCTGAAAATGCGCATGAGCTTGCTCTCTGGGGACTCAAAAAGGCAGATAAGTTAGGGTTATCTTTCCATAAATACAAATGTGTCAAGGACCCGACGAGCGTAATGGGTTTGCATTTCAGAAACAAAGTAGGCCTTGCGGCAGGTTTAGATAAAAATGGTGATTTTATAAACTGTTTGCAAAACCTAGGATTTGGATTTATCGAACTTGGTACCGTCACACCAAGGCCACAAGCAGGAAATCCAAAACCACGACTTTTTAGAGTTCCAGAATCTGAGGCGTTAGTAAACCGACTTGGCTTCAATAACAAAGGTGTTGATCACCTGATTAGTAAAGTAAAAAGCTCAAAAAGAAATTCAGTCATAGGAATAAATATTGGGAAAAATAAAGACACACCAATAGAAGATGCCCATCAAGATTATGAGCACTGCTTGCGGAAGGCGTACCCACTAGCTGACTACATAGCAATCAACATCTCTTCGCCAAATACCGAAAATCTACGAAACCTTCAACAAAGAGACAATTTGCACAGGCTGCTCAGGCATATCAGCGAGACGCGCGCGATACTTCAAAATGTCCATAGTAAATTTAAACCTATAGCCGTGAAGATTGCTCCAGATCTCGACAACTATCAAATTGAAAGTATCGTTGACGCTGTAAAAACCTATCAACTAGACGGCATCATCGCGACAAATACAACGGTCCAGAGACCAGATATGCAGCTTAAAAACCTCTCCGAAAATGGTGGTTTAAGTGGTGGCTTATTAACTCAAATATCAACACGAATTATCGAAAAGCTAGCGAACTTAACCCAAGGCTCCATTCCCATAATTGGGGTCGGTGGCATTGTTACACCACAAGATGCTCTGGATAAAATAAACGCCGGAGCCTCACTCGTCCAAATTTACTCTGGCTTAATTTACAGCGGACCTAAGCTCATCAAGGATTCCGCTCAAGTGATATCCCGCGCAGAACATCGCAGCGCGTAATATAAAAACATGAACACTACGCTTACGCCCTCGAAGAAACTCGTAGACAAAATTTATCAAATATTACCGCAAACCCAATGCCAAAGTTGCGGATACAAAGACTGTCATGCCTACGCGCAAGCAATTTCAGAATCAAAAGAAAACATTAATCGCTGTGCTCCAGGCGGAGAACAGGTCATCCAAGACCTTGCCCGAATAACGACATATCCAGTAGTTCCTCTGGACACTAACATTCAACCCTCAAACCTAGAGGCAACCGCATTAATTGATGAGCAATTTTGTATTGGATGCACGCTATGCATAGATGCCTGCCCTATAGACTCCATTGTGGGTGCCGCCAAGCGAGTGCACTCGATTCTTAACTCCCTGTGTTCTGGTTGTGGGCTTTGCTTACCCCCCTGCCCGACTAACTGCATCGAGATCGTGCCACTAAATCTAGCGATTGCTACAAACAAGCCATCGAGTCTTGAACTTATAAACTTAAGTCAAAAAAAACGTTCCTCATTATGGCAAGAAAGATACGAAAGTAAGCAATTGAGAACAGAGAAAGCGTCAGCGGAACTAAAACTGAAAAAAACTGAAGAAGACGCTGATCTAACCCTGATTAAAAATAAGGCAATAAGGGTTACAACGGCCATGGAAATAGCCCGTACACGACTGGCTCAAGTCTCTAACTCTTAAAAATTAATCAGTCGAGAGCAACGCAAACGTGAATAAAATAAAACGAGTAGAAATTTTTACTCGATTAGCTAAAAAAAATCCAAATCCCACCACGGAGTTGATATACAAAAGTAACTTTGAACTTTTAATTGCCGTAATGTTATCCGCTCAAGCAACGGATACCAGTGTGAATAAAGTCACGACACGACTTTTCAAAATAGCAAACAATCCAAAATCAATGTCGAGCCTCGGCATTTCAGGGATTACCGAAGAGATTAAAAGTATCGGCCTATACCGAACAAAAGCAAAAAATGTTGCTGCAACATGTCAGCTATTAGTCAACGAACATAATGGCCAAGTACCGAGAGATCGAAACGCACTCGAATCTCTCCCGGGAGTTGGCCGAAAGACTGCCAACGTAGTACTGAACACCGCATTTGGGGAGCCCACAATTGCGGTGGATACACATATTTTTAGAGTTTCTAATAGAACGAAACTTGCTAAGGGGAAAAATGTCAACGAAGTAGAGCAGGGTCTAATGAGAAACACCCCTAAAGAGTTCTTAAGAAATGCTCATCACTGGATATTGTTACATGGTCGATACGTCTGTAAGGCAAGAACACCTGATTGCGAGCAATGCATCATAGTCGACTTATGCGAATTTAAGTACAAATCAAAGCGATAAAAAAAGCCCCAAAGATTGAGGCTTTTTTTATCGCTGGAAATGAGCCACTATTTTGGCACTGATAGCGTGCTACTTTGTCCCTCGAAATACTTACCGATGGCTTTCATTTCAGCTGGCGACAGTGCACCTGAGAATGCAGACATGATAGCGTTGTTACGTGCGCCACTCTGATAATCCATTAAAGCCTTTGCCAAATAATCAGCCTTTTGACCACCCAGCTTCGGAGCACCCATTACCATGGCGTTACCATCCTGACCATGGCAACTCACGCACACCTCACCCACAATTTTTGCCGCGTCTCTGGGGGTCTCGTCCTCAGCCTGAGCGGACCAACCTATGCACATCCCTAAAACAACACAAGCCTTCACAAATCGGTTGAACATCTTTCCAACTCCCTTTTTCTTAAAACTAGGTTAGACCCATCTCCATCAAATTTAAAAACCTAATACTCACTCAGTAGGCGAATAATAAGCTGCCAGATCATTGATATCCTGGTCACTCAAGTTAGATGCAATTGCCTGCATCGTTTTGTTGGCGCGATCACCATCTCGGTAAGCCTTCAGAGCAACAACAATGTAATCATAGCTCTGCCCGCCGATTTTAGGAACCGAATAAACCTTTGGAAAAGCAGTTTTAAAATCTACGATCCCGTGACAACCTTGACATTGAGCATTTATTTGCCGACCAGCCTCTGGATCACCAGCAGCGAACGCGGACGGCACCGCAAGAAGGATTATGAGCAATGATGTCCTGAAAAAATCCGTAATATTTTGCACGTTTGTATCCCTTGTAAAATTCCCAGCAAAACTTTATCGGATACCCCTCTGGGAGTCAATGGCTCCTTTATCCTCGGCTATCACTTATCATGCCGGACTTCCATAGACTCGGTAAAAATCGTGTCATGTGTATCTTCCACCAGCACCGACAAAGTGCCCGCGGTTTTCGGGAAAAAATAGAACTTAAATATGGGATTATCTGATAGTGAAAAATTAACATCCCCGGTCATAATTGGTTTTCTGTCGTATTCAACTGAAATCTTATCTATGAAACGCGCAGAATCTCCAGGCTCGAGGTCTGAAGCAAGTGTAGATTCATTGGGATGCTTGATTTGAAATTGGACCAAATTTGGCTCATTAAGTCTTAATTGGTCCTCCATACGAAAGCGCATTTTCCCGAGCAATGGGTCATCAGCATTCTTGCCAGATGGGGCCGAACAGCCTCCACTTACCTGCACCCAGCGCTGGTCCATATAAAGCTCCCCCGTGTTGGTTTCAACGATTGCCCGAATGAAGCTAAATTTCTCAAAACGTAAACGCGTTTCTAATTTAACCTTTCCCGCATCTGGATGAAAACGAAAAATACCTGCAGTGGGAATGGGATTGCGATCAATAATAAGATATAACGTTTCAATAAAAACATCATCAGTTTGATCCATTAACGCGTTAACCATAATCGGCACCGTCGAAGAATCATCCAACTTAGAATTAAGATATAGAGCGAGCACATCATTGCTCCCGTCCTTTATCTCACGATCGCCAAACATCAAATTTTTAATGACCAGCCATTCTGGAACGCTGGCATGATCTGGTTCAGGAAAAGGGGTAGCGCACGCCGTGTTCACGCATAAAAATGCCATAGTTATAAAGCATAGGCTCTTTTGAATAACACTAATCTTAGTCATCATTAATCTTCCCATTCCAAATCAGTATAGGTGGTTGTCACATTTCGGCGGTGATAAAGCTCGAAGTTAAACCAGCGGTTTTGGTCGCTCCATCCTATGGTATTTACTGCATCCATTAATGATACGCCCTCGTCGATGGCAGCCCTAACCTCTTTCATGAGAAGCCCGAGGTAGCGGCGCTGTTCGCCCACCAAGTCACGCCATGGTCTATCTAGGGGGCCGTGACCAACGACATAGTGCTTGATATCGAGAGATTGTAGCTCTTCTAAAACCTGATCGTATTGTCGAACATTTGAATCAAGTATTGGCACGTGTTTTGAAAAAACCAAGTCACCAGCCCAAAAAGTACCCGTCGTCACATCAGTAACCGTCACATCATTATCGGTATGCGCATAATCCCAAGCCTTAATCTCAATCACTCGACCACCCAGGTCAATAGTGAGCAATCTGTCCACGCCAGTTATCCGCGAGGGATCAATAATATGATTATCGATATGGTCAACGCCCAACTCCCGCTCCAGCATCTCTAGATAATATTTAGATCGTAGCCGTATTTGCTTGGGCAAACGATGATGGCCATAGACCGCTACGGTGGGATCTTGCGCGAACGCATTAAGTCCCAAAAGATGATCAGGATGAACATGCGTTATGATTACAGCGCATATAGGTAGATTTGTGACGCCGCGAATAGCCGCCTTCAACAATGACCCGACATGCAGAGAACTTCCCGTATCGATCACCGCGACACATTCTGAACCCACGATAAAACCGATATTCGCAACATCACCATGATTGTGCGTGCTTTGGGGAGGGAAGCTCCCTAAATGAACAAAATTTCCAGAAGTAATCTCTTGAACATGATAAACAGTAGAATCGACGACCTCATCAGCAATGACTACTCGATTAGTAAGTGAATATACAAGTAAAATTTGGAGTATCGAAATGAATATGCTTCTTGTTCGGCTCATCATTTATGAGTTCCTTGTTAATGAAAAAGGCTGCGGTTTTGCGTGAGATAAAAATCAACTGCTCAGAAAGAATTTGTAATAGGCCTTTTAGAAGTCTACAGCATATCCTGCTGATAACAATAGTCATGTCAGCCTGCGTCGCTTCAGCCGAGAGGTTGAAAATTGACGACGGAGTATGGGTATTTTTAGGTGCTGGGCAAACTGTCAACATGGAGAATAAAGGAAGGATTGCTAACATAGGTTTCATAGAAACCTCTCAGAGTGGGATCTTCATCAATGCGGGAATTTCTCATAATCACGCGCAGCAAGTTTTAACGGAAATTAGTGATATATCGCATAAAAAAATTCTAGAAGCGATCGTAATTCAAGGTGATCGTAAATTTGCACTTGGTGCATCTAGTTTGAGAAAATCCGGAGTAACTACCTATGCTCACCCCAAAATAGCCATCCAAATGAACGAACGATGCGTTACTTGCATCAAACACTTAGAAGACACCTTGGGTAAAGAAATGAAATACACCCAAGTAGATACTCCAAGAAACATTGCCGAGATGGAACTTCTGGCACACTACCCCCTAAAGGACATAGCAATCATAGATCACGGTGATACCGTTTCACAAGGTGCCCTAATGATTTATCACATTCCATCTGGGATCCTATTTGCCGGGGATGTCGTCTTTAGTGGCATAGTCCCGAGCCTCAAAGAGGCGAACTTTGATAGCTGGAAAAAATCCCTTGAACTCCTTCAGGAGCTGCCGATTTCAGCAATCATTCCGGGAACCGGACCAATACTTACCAAATCCGCAATTGTTACTTCTATCTCTTACCTAGACGCGCTAGAAATCAATACACAAAACCTCTACAGCGACAACCAAGACCTATTAAGCGCTACTCAAAATGGCGGATTGTCTCAGTTTGAAGACTGGATTCTGTACAATGAGAACCACGCGAATAACGTCATGTATCGGTACCTTGAAATCGAAAAAAACGAACTATCGCTAGAAGATTAATTCAACGATAAAGAAACACTATAAAAGCGCTTAATGGGTATTATTACCTGGCTGAATTTAGACAACCTTTAACCAAACACCAAATAATTATGGGTAATCGACTGACGAAAATTTATACAAAAACCGGTGATGCTGGGTCAACCGGCCTAGGAGATGGCACACGAACCCTTAAATGCAGTGATCGCATTGAGGCCATCGGCACAGTCGACGAGCTAAACTGCATCATCGGCGTGCTGCTCTGCGAACCTCTTTCTAAAGAACTATCCGATTTTTTGACCAAAGTACAACATGAACTATTCAACCTTGGGAGCGAGCTCAGCGTTCCAGGCTATAGCGTAATGAAAGAAGAGGATATCCTAACAATCGAAAATAAACTCGACGGGATTAACAAAAATCTGCATCCATTAAAGGAATTCATATTACCGGGCGGTTCGCGCGCTGCTGCTCTATGTCACCATGCAAGGGCGGTTTGTCGTCGCGCAGAACGGTGTATCGTCCGCCTAGAACAACACGAGAGCATCTCGGAGCTTTCAAAAAAATATCTTAACCGGCTCTCTGACTACCTATTTGTCGCGTGTCGAGCGATCAACAAATCATTGAACGTGGAAGACGTTTATTGGTCAAGCCGAAGGACGCAAGAAGATTAGATAACTTTCCGACAGGAAGTTTTCTTACCTAGCTCTCTCTTAGCTGCATACATAATGTTTCCAGCCCATCTAAAAATCTTGGGCCTGGACGCATCAAAAGGTTAGCATCACCCTCAACCGTAGGTATAAATGCTCCGAGATGGCGGCCTTTAATCGACTGAGGTTCTAATTCTTCAGACAGTGGGTTGCCCGTTAAATCCAAAATAGAATCAGCCCCCGAAAAAACCACGGCCTCCATCGAAACAGCACCCGCCACAAATGGGTAGTTAGCTGCTACATTTACAGCTCCGCATAGCTGAAGTCCTTCATTAATGAGGTGTTTACGCCCTATCGTAAAAATAGGCTTATCCCAAATTTGGATGAAAATCTTCTTCTGATGGTCTCTCGATTGATGACGAGAAAGTTTTAAGATTCTTGCGAAAATAACACGTGCACTCTCAGTAGCAATCAATTCTGTTCCAAACAGACCACCAACCTCAATAATTTGCTGATGCAGATCAACCAGTCTATTCGAAGACAGTATGCGGACAGGAATACCCAGGCTTTGCAACTTCACGATATCTGCAGGCTTGGTACCTTCATCCCAACCCAGCACCATTGTGGGTTCTAGCGTAATCAGTTTCTCGAAATCTATCCCATTGACCCCACCAACAATCGGAATCTTTGTTGTAGAGGCCGGGTAATCTGTTCCTGAGATCACCCCGATTAGGTACTCACCTGCACCAGCGGCGATCACCACCTCTGCTAGATGTGGAGCGAGAGTTACGACGCGATGCTCTTTGTTAACAACTTCATCAGCCGCTGATGCTGGATTATAGCTATGCGGCCCAATTAGAATGGTCAACGTCGCACATACAAACCAAACATAGCGGAGTTGATGCGTAAATATCATCAATATTATTACTGATATGAGAGAAAATTCAGCGCTCAGGAAAGGTCGGTGCCCCCGACCGTGAGGCCATCAATGCGCAGCGTAGGCTGACCAACGCCCACCGGTACGCTTTGTCCATCTTTTCCACACGTACCAACACCTGAATCAAGTGACATATCGTTACCAATCATGGACACTCTCGTCAAGACGTCGGGTCCATTCCCAATTAACGTGGCCCCTTTAACAGGTTTGGTTATCTTTCCATTTTCAATGAGGTAGGCCTCAGACGCAGAAAATACAAATTTCCCACTAACGATGTCGACTTGACCTCCACCAAAATTCGCAGCATAAATCCCATTTTTTACTGAAGACAAAATCTCCTCACGTTCCATTGCCCCGTTGAGCATGTATGTATTTGTCATTCTTGGCATAGGCACATGAGCATAAGACTCACGTCGCCCATTACCTGTAGGAGACACGCCCATCAATCGAGCGTTTAAGGTATCTTGCATATAGCCACACAAAATTCCGTCATCGATCAGAACAGTTCTAGCAGTTGGCGTACCCTCATCATCAACGCTGAGCGAACCTCGCCGATCAGGTATGGTCCCGTCATCAACGACAGTCACACCTTTTGCTGCCACACGCTCACCAATGCGGCCAGTGAATGCTGAACTCCCCTTGCGATTGAAGTCACCTTCCAGCCCGTGGCCAATTGCCTCATGCAATAAAATGCCTGGCCAACCAGCACCCAAAACAACTGTCATTTCTCCCGCCGGAGCTGGCCCAGCATCCATGTTAATCACAGCCTGATCAACCGCTTTCTGCGCATAATCCATCAAACGTTCATCATTAAAATAATCGTATGAAAATCGTCCGCCTCCTCCAAAGGAGCCTTGTTCTTTACGACCGTTTTTCTCAATAATCACCTGAACCGACAAACGAACGAGAGGCCTCACGTCACAAGCTACGTGCCCATCTAAACGCGACACCAAAATAGTATCGTGAACAGCCGCCAAGTTAGCAACGACCTGGGTCACTCTGGAATCAATCTGGCGAGCGAATGACTCAACCCTCTCAAGAAGACTAATCTTGTCAGAGTTTGAATTAGCTAATATTGGATCTTCGTTTGAGTAAAGTGAAGTTGTCGTAGCCACCTTAGACGGCATCGACAGAGTAGACCCTTGACTAGCAATCGCTCTCGTCGCATCAAGTGCCGAGTGAATGGCTGCCATGGAGATTTCGTCCGAATAGGCGAAAGCAGTTTTTTCATCAACAATAGCTCGCGCACCAACGCCTTGATCAATATTAAAACTGCCGACTTTTACAATCCCATCCTCAATAGACCAAGACTCTGACCGACTATATTGAAAATACAAATCTGAATAATCAATTTTTCTGGAACCGATACGGGAAAACAAACTAGGCAATGTCTCCAGAGATAATTCAGCAGGATTCAGGATCACCTCTTGCACGCGCTCCATATTTTTATCACTCAAATTCATAACCTCATTACCAAATGTTTTAATTTAATTGCTTAGTACATTAATCTTGTAACTCTTAACGTATGTCTTTATTATTCATCGCCCCAATGGACTCGGGTCACCTCAGGATTCCCCCAGTCACCCCTAACTCTGTAGTGCCTCGTCGCAATTTTATCGAAGGGGTTACCAAGCAACTTTTGAGCTAAGAATGCCGCCAATCCAATTGCCGGATTCACAGCAACAGCACCCGCCGCTACCGAGGCTGCACTGCCTAGCTTAGGTGTGACGAACACCTCTATATCATGATCCTTTCTAACCAAGTCTACATTACCAGAAATAGCCACCGACGCCGAAGTACCATCCATGAGCAGCTTATCGGTACGCGCAACTCCATTCGTAACAAACACCTCTGACTCTATGCGATCAAAACTGAACCCCGACGAAAACACATCCCGAAAATCAAGCGTAATTCGTCTTGGCAATGCTTGCAAACTGAGCAAACTTATTATGTGTCCAGCACCAGGATTAATTTTTGAAAACCGACCATCCTTAACCTCAATGCTCAATTCGCCATCTAACGTATCGAGGTCAATGGAAAACGGGCTGCCCTCCCAATTGACGGAGCCGCTAAGTCTCCCCACACCACCGACCATATTCTCTTTGCCCTCTAAACTAAAGAGGTACCGACCTACATCTTGGATATTAAACTCTACGTCATATTCAACATTTGATTTTAGTCCCGGTTCCCATTGGCCCCTCATGGTCAAGGTTCCCATATCCGTAATGGTCGAAAGTTCATTTATCTCCCAACGCCCATGATTAGGTCTGGCACGCAAGGTAATTGCCCCTCGCTTACTCCCTTCGAACTGAAAATCATCAATCACAGCATCTACTGCTATCGGCACACGATTCGGTTTCGCTGACTCATCAGTTACTTCCCGTGATGAAGTTGACCGACGCATGATCAGTCGAGCAAGGTTGGCGGATACTTTAGCTTCATCAGTACCGTAATCACTAAACACTATTTTTCCTGAAACGGCTTCACTATCAATCGCAAATACACCACCAAGCTTAAAGATCTGACCATTGATCGCGACTTTGTGGAAAGTGTTCGCGAAGATATCCACCCGATCGATTTGAGCGTCAACTTGAACCGTTAACGGCACACCATTAATCAATCCATCTTTATTCTGGGCGCTGAGCAAAGAACGCCAACCGTCAATGTCCAAATGGGGTATTTGCCCGCCGATCAGCAATACATTATCTCTACCGCTTTGGTTTGTATTAAAGGTGCCCCGAACTAACTGACCGTTTGAAAAAACAAGATTCCCTAGCTCGCCATTTTCATTAGAGAAAGAGATGTCACGCTTTCCCGACCTCAACGCAGTATATTGAACATGCAACATCTGCTTATCCGCGCCTAATGTTGCAAGGGGCTCTGGCAACTCAGATACAAGGCCCTGCAGATCGGCACTGAGATCGATATGTAATCCATCGTCGGAGAACCCCAGAGCACCTGATGACGAAATCTGACCAGAAAGGTATTGCGGACCCATGGGCAAGCGAAGATATTCCATAAAAGCGTCCACAGAAACATCAGACTGAAACTCAACCGCTCCGAAACCTCGATCCACGTGCCTGGATGCAAACGTAGTTTGCGCATCGAATATTCGCGCATGACCACTCCGAACTCCGACCTGAGTCTTGTCAAAATCTATAACCGCATCAAATTCATTAAATTGCGGCGCTTTCTCACTGACCTGCATAAATGGGCCTTTAATATGAACAGATCCGCTTACCTTTGAATTTTGACGCTCAAAAAAAGGAATACTGAACACTAAATTGAGCTCACCAACACCTTCTGCGACCATGTTTCCCACCACGCCCTTAGTGACTTTATCCAGAGGACTATTTTTAACGTACTGAATGAGATCGGTGACTGTAGCTGTAGCCACTCCAGTCACATTAAGCGTGGATTCAGGAGTACCTGTTTGCTCAATAGATAAAGTGCTGCGCGACACATCAACACCAAAAATTTTCGCCCTACTAGGAGAAAAAGAGATTGTATTATCTGCATACCTGAAGGCGCCATAAATCTCGTCAACCATCGGCCAACCGCCACCCACTTCGATACGGCCACCGGTGATGTCCGCGCTCAAGTCAAAATGCCCGCCATGAGCAAAAAGAGAAGTCGACATCTCGCCACTCGCGGTCATCACCAGGTTCTTTACTCGTCCGGATAACACACGATTCTCCAACCAAGCCTTAGTTTTTAATAACTTGCTGGGTAAATAAAACGGCAACCGACTGGCATCAACACTCTCCACTTCCAACCTTAAATCAATAGAACTTTTCTGATCCTCATGACCAACACCTAAACGAGCGAAAGCCCCTCCAACCAGATCAGCGTTCGCAAACCGTGTATTACTGACATCAACAACCCACTCACTTTCTTTTTTTCGTCCCGTTATACTCGACTGAAATTGAGCGAAATTAAGCGGTTGCGGAAATATTTTAGGCAGATCAAGCGACACATCTTTTGAGTCAATCTGAACAAGAAACTCATCGTTTTCAAATTTAATAGCTCCAGTTAATCCCTGCACCCCAGGATTTTGCTCCGACGCATAGAATCCAATGTTTTCAAATCGTGTTTGTACAGCAAGATCCGTAACCGAAGGGAACCCATCATCCGCCTGCCAGGAAACATCGACTAAATTCAAAATGCCACCTGGCAGCAGCTGATCGACGAGCTCTAAATTGTTCTTGTTGTCAATAACACGTCGGCTGATGAACTTAAACAAATCAACGGATAAATCGCGAGTCACAATCTTGTTTCGTCCTGTCGACACATCTCTATCCATGCGCACAACATCCAGATGGACAGGCAATCCACTGTCGACTACAGCGAACATCTTTGAAAACGTTACCTCCTGCCGATCAGCAGAAGCCTCCCAAGACGCCTGAAAAGAAGCCTGAGAAACACCAACAGGATCTGCGCCATTTATCGCAGCCAATGAAAAATCATTAAGCCTAAGATCAACAACTACGTGCTGCATTTCTATACCGTCAAAGTTAGCTACACCCTGAGAATTAACCACCGCATTGCCCACCAGTACTACAGGAGGCACCCAATCCTTAAAGGGGGACAGGCGAAGCGCGCTCACATCCCAACTCATACTCCCTATGAATTCAGATCCGTCATTAAGGTTAAACAAATTAGGGCTAACAAGGCTTATATTCACCGCGTCATACCAGTCATTCTTCATTTCACTTGATAGTACGATTCTGGATTCACCAGCCGAAAACGACGTAGTCAGCAATACATCATTTAATGTGATTGCATAGTTATCCAAAGTCTCATCGACAAAACTAAGTGAGCCTCCTGTAATTTCGACTTGCTTCTGTCGTACCAACCAATTCAATAATGGCCCCTCCTCTGAACTGAAGGGATAGACCCGCTTACCACCTATCCATATCGCATTATTCTTATCTCTCTTCACCGGTAATTTTGGGCTGGAAACTTTAAGTTTTAATACGTCAATCTCACCAACAAATAAGGCCAGAGTGGATACTTGAACCTCGAGCTTATCCAAGCTGAAAACTACTACATCGCCGTCATCGTAGACCTTAAGCTCAGAAAAAATAAAATCAGGGTGAAGTCCGTCCCAACGGGCCTCTATTCCTCGGATTTGTACCAATTGCTGAATTGACTCCGAAAATCTCTTCTCCACCCAATCTCGGTGTTGATTAATATTGGGGATAAGATAGAACTTGATGACAGTGAGGCCACACGCGAGTAACAAAGCCAAAACGAAACACCCCGACCAAACGACTTTCAAAAGTCGTCGAGAGAGCCTTCTATAAGGTTTCAAATTTGCCGAAAAATTCAATGTTTCGCCTTAGGCGGATCACAACGTAAAGTAAGTGCTCTAGAAATATGTAAATATTCAATAAGGGTAAACAAATTATGCCCTGAAATCCAATTGGATTATGATTATTTTTTGCGCCCAGCTACGTCACTTACAACTTTTAAGTGAAATATGCGCTAAACTTGCGGATTTTTAACGCAGTCTAGATGGGTTTTCTCGGGGGAATTTAAAACATGTCCATGGCAGATAAGGATGGAGTAATTTGGCACGATGGGAAGATGGTCCCATGGCGCGAAGCGACAACCCATGTATTAACGCATTCCTTGCATTATGGATTAGCTGTTTTTGAAGGGTTAAGAGCCTACAGCACGCCTAAAGGTCCGGCAGTTTTTCGTCTCAAAGAACATATTGAACGCCTATTCGCCTCCGCACATATCTACATGATGCCCATGCCATTTTCAAAAGAGGTTATAAAACAGGCTTGTCTTGATGTCGTTCGTGAAAACAAACTTGAGTCCTGTTACATCCGACCTATCGGATTTTATGGCTCTGAGAAAATGGGCGTGTCGCCGAAAGGAGCGACCGTACACATCTCGATTGCAGCATGGCCGTGGGGAGCCTACCTCGGCAGTGAAGGCCTTGAGAAGGGTATTCGCGTTAAAACATCCAGCTACTCAAGACACCATGTTAACGTCACGATGTGCCGTGCAAAGTACTCTGGAACCTATGCCAACTCAATACTGGCGAATCAAGAAGCTATTGATGACGGCTATGACGAGGCCTTACTCCTAGACGTGGATGGATTTGTTGCGGAAGGCGCAGGAGAAAATCTGTTTATCGTAAAAAACAATACGATTTACGAGCCTGAGCTAACGTCAGCACTGATGGGTATAACCCGAGATACAGTGATAACATTAGCGAATGCGGCCGGCATCAACGTTGAATCAAGACGACTAACACGAGACGATGTGTACACTGCTGACGAAGCATTTTTTACAGGAACGGCAGCTGAGGTCACCCCCATACGAGAATTGGATAGGCGAGCAATCGGACAAGGAACGCGCGGTCCAGTTACAGAACTCATTCAAAAACAATTCTTTGATATCGTGAATGGCAAATCATCCACATACGATAAGTGGTTGACTTATGTCTGATAATAAAACTGTAATGACTTCATCGAACCAATCTGAAGTTATAGGCATAGCGGAATCTGATCTACCTCTAGCCTGCCCTTCTCAACCGAGCCAAACTTGGAACCTTCACCCAAGAGTGTTTTTACACGTTCAAGGTGACAAACAAACTCAATGCCCATACTGTGGTACGCGGTACCAAATCATCTGATTTCTCAAAAAACCAGTCTGCCTGGCGAACCGTGTCTACAGGCATAAAATTAAGAGAGCACAAATATCGCTCCGTCACGACAAACCAGTGACTCACTTCAAAAACGTTAATCGTATCTTGATTATTGCGCCATCGTGGCTAGGCGACGCAGTTATGTCGCACTCCCTCATCCGTCACCTGTCTCGAGAATATCAAGCAGCCTCGATCGATGTCTTCGCATCCAAGGCCCTGCAGCCTATTTACAAGCAGATGCCCGAAACTAACGAGATTATTAATAACCCGTTTGGACATGGGCAACTAAGGCTACGCGACCGTTGGCGTACCGCCCAAACCATAAAATCAAATCAGTACGATGTGGTCTACATCTTACCGAATAGCATTAAAAGTGCCCTAGTTCCTTTTCTCTCAGGCATACCTCATCGTGTCGGATATACAGGCGAATCAAGGTTCGGGTTACTCAACCACCGACGAACGCTCAATAAGATTCAACACCCGCTTCTCGTCGACCAATATTTACAACTGGCAGGAGAGACACAATCGGATGGTTTAGCTCTCCGCGAGAACCCCAGACTCAGCGTGAACAAAGAAGATTTTGAACGGACACTCAGGAAATTTAATATTAACGCTGAGATTCCTTACGTTTGTTTGTGCCCAGGAGCGGAATATGGTCCAGCCAAACGCTGGCCTAAAGAACACTTCGCCGCATTAGCTCACAAGCTTCGTACTCACCATTTATCTTCGATCATCTTAGGTAGCAATCCCGACGTCGACATTGGAGCAGCTATCCATCAGTTGAGTCACGAATCAACTAACAATTTAACCGGAGCGACTACCCTGGAAGAAGCGTTGCATTTGGTTTCTGGCGCTAAATGCGTCATCACCAATGATTCTGGATTAATGCACATCGCCGCAGCGCTTAATACACCTCTAATCGCACTATTTGGATCCAGCTCCCCAACCTACACACCGCCACTGTCAGATAACTCTAAGATCCTCACACTATCCTTAGGATGCTCTCCTTGCTTTCAAAGAACTTGTCCACTTGGCCACACCAAATGTCTCACGGAGATCACGACAGATAGCGTACTGACGGAAGTGTTGGCGGTAGTCGATAAAAAAATAACTCAATGACTACAGACGTCAACGAATTACATAGTTACCATCCGCCCGATTGGCTACCCGGCAGTCATCCACAAACCATATTTCCATTTTTATTTAGATCCCCAGAAGCAATCATTTACCAAAGGCAAAAAATTGAAACACCAGATGGAGATTTTCTGCATATAGATTGGGTTAATAAAACCGCCGGGAGCCCCCTGGTCGTTTTGCTACACGGACTTGAAGGAAGCTCAAACAGTCATTACTCAAAAGCGCTAATGGCAAAAATTAAACACCTAGGTTGGGCTGGGTGCATCGTACACTTTAGAGGCTGCAGCGGCAGCCCAAACCGATTACCTCGGGCTTATCATTCGGGAGATAGTAACGAGCTTGAATGGATCATTCACGAGCTGAAAAAAATGTGCTTTGGGCCTATCTTCGTTGCGGGGTATTCTTTAGGAGGCAATGTGCTTTTAAATTGGTTAGGGAGGCCTGGTTATCACAATGTCGTGGCGATCAATGCGGCAGTTGCTATATCAGCACCTTACGACTTAGTTATTGCGGGAAATCGACTGAGCCAAGGTGTTAACAGAGTTTATGGTGGGCATTTCTTACGGACACTCAAACGAAAAGCAATACGTAAAATTGAAACTCATAAGCTAGATATCTCACCAGAATCAATCAAAGCATGCAAAACACTCAAAGAGTTTGACGATCGCTTTACAGCACCCATCCATGGATTTAATGGTGTCGATGATTATTGGTCCCGAGCAAGCAGTAAACCTTTTTTATCATCCATCAACAATCCCACTCTGATTATCCACGCAGAAAATGACCCATTCTTATCTGGAATTGAACTAAAAACACTCACCAAAAATAATAATCACATTACGTTGAACTTAACAAAATACGGTGGGCACGTAGGGTACATTAGCGGCACATTTCCAGGACATATAGAATGGTTGCCAGAAAGAATTACGCAATACTTTATGGATTTTTTATGAAGATAGAGTCATCAATTTTTAAGGCTTACGACATACGTGGTGTCGTTGGAACTTCATTAACAATCGAGGGTGTGAAATTAATTGGCAAAGCGATTGGGAGTCAGGTTCAGAATGGAAAAGCAATATGTGTCGGTCGAGATGGCCGACTTAGCGGGCCTTCCATTGTTTCTGCCCTCATCGACGGCTTAATCTCTGCGGGCGCCGATGTGATCGACATCGGCCAGGTCACGTCACCAGCCTTATACTTTGCCACCCACGAACTTGAGACGGGGAATGGCGTTATGGTGACTGGCAGTCATAATCCTCCAGAGTATAACGGGCTTAAAATCGTCTTAGATGGACATGCTATTTATGGGGATCAGATTCTTAACCTACTCAAAAGAATACATGAGCAGGACTTCGTGGTTGGTAATGGTCAGGTATCGAGTACCGACATCAGCGAGCGATATACAACCCGAATCCACAGTGACATTCAGTTATCTCGACCAATGAAAATATCGATCGACTGCGGCAATGGTGTTGCTGGGATGTATGCTGCTAAGATATTCAAATCGATTGGCTGTGATGTACGCGAGCTATTCTGCGACGTGGATGGCACCTTTCCGAATCACCACCCTGATCCTTCTAAACCCGAAAACTTACGAGATTTAATCAAAGACGTCGCTGAAGGAGAATCGGAGCTGGGTTTAGCATTCGACGGTGACGCAGACCGACTGGGTGTTGTGACAAAACAAGGAGAAATCATTTACCCAGATCGACTGATGATGATGTTTGCCGATGATTTACTCACTCGACATAAAAACGCGGAGGTCATCTACGATGTTAAGTGCTCGAGAGACTTGGGTCGCCGGATCAAGGAACACGGCGGACGCCCTAAAATGTGGAAAACAGGTCATTCTCTTATCAAGGCTGAAATGAAAGCGTGCAACATACTCTTGGGAGGCGAGATGAGTGGGCACTTCTTTTTTAAAGAGAGATGGTATGGCTTTGATGATGGGATTTACGCGGGGGCACGATTATTGGAGTACCTCAGCAAACAATCGTCATTAGCCCAAACATTTAACGATTTGCCTAATGCTTTTTCAACTCCAGAACTCCAAATTCAGTGCAAAGAAGGAGAAAACTTCACAATCACTGAGCAGCTGAAGACCTCGGATTCCTTCTCAAACGCTGAAGATAAATTAACGATGGATGGAATACGCGTTGAATACAAAGATGGATTCGGACTAGCCAGAGCATCCAACACAACACCCACAATAGTATTGCGCTTCGAGGCAGATACCATACCTGCACTCAAAAGAATTATGGGGGAATTTAAGCAGGCAATTGCTATCTTAGCCCCCCATCTTGCATTTCCTCTATCTCCTGACGAGTAGTCATCAGCGGGCTTATGCCGAGCGCTCAGCTACCCAATTTAAGACAGAATCTATTGCCGCATTCAAACCTTCTGGATTTGTACCCCCAGCCTGCGCAAGATCAGGTCGGCCTCCACCTTTACCGCCAACTTGCTTGGCAACGTAATTAACCAGTTCGCCCGCTTTAAACTTACCCGTTAAATCATCAGTCACTCCAGCAATTAAAGTAATCTTCTCACCACTAACTGATGCTAACAAGATTACGCCAGACTTCAATTTTGCCTTTAACTGGTCAATGGTCTGGCGTAACAAGACAGCATCCGAGTCCTGTAGCACTGTCGCCAATACAGTAATCCCATTAACTTTCTGAGCCTCAGCAACCATGTCCTCACCTTGACCTGAAGCCACTTTCGATTTAACGCGAACAAGCTCTTTCTCAAGATTTCGAACATTATCTAAAATTTGCAACAATCGATCGTTAGCGTCGTCTGGTGCAACCTTCAATAACGTTGAAATCTCATCAAATTGGCTGTCTCTTCGATGAATGTAATCAAGGGCACCTTGTGCAGTCGTCGCCTCTATGCGCCGAACACCAGAAGCGACACCTCCCTCAGCCGTTATCTTAAACAATCCGATGTCGCCCGTCCGCTTGACATGCGTGCCACCACATAATTCTGTTGAAAAATTGGCCATCTCTATAACCCGGACCTCATCACCATACTTTTCCCCAAATAAAGCGACAGCCCCTGTCTCGATCGCTTGGTCATAACCCATTACTCGAGCCTGTACGTTAGCGTTACCGCGAATGCTATTGTTTACAGCATTCTCTACTAGCTCTAGCTCCACCGACGTAAGCGGTTTAGAATGGGAAAAATCAAATCTTGTTCTTGTTTCATCCACCAAAGAACCTTTTTGCTGCACATGACTACCCAGAACCTGACGTAACGCCGCATGAAGGAGGTGAGTGGCAGAGTGATTAAACATCGTTGCAACACGAACAGCACCATCAACCTCAGTAGCAACCGAATCACCTACTTTCAACTCACCACTCGCCACCTCACCATGGTGTCCGAAGACCTCTGCTTGAATCTTTTGAGTATCGCCGACACGAAACGTCGAATACGGTGGAACTTCGGTCGCAATAGTCCCGCGATCACCTACCTGGCCGCCCGATTCAGCATAAAAACTAGTCTTATCAAGAACTACAATGCCGCGGTCCCCCTTGACCAAACGGTCCACAAAAACACCATCTTTGTAGAGTGCGACCACCTCTGAATTTGTTACCAACGAGTCATACCCATTAAATTGAGTATTTAGGCCTTTGTATTCGAGTCCTTGAACAGTTTGGAATTTGGAGGCAGCCCTTGCCCTTTGACGCTGCTGCTCCATTGCCACTTCAAATCCTGAAAGATCAATCTGGATGCTACGCTCACGCGCAATATCTGCAGTTAAATCCACTGGAAAGCCGAAGGTATCGTACAAACGGAATACGGTTTCACCATCCAAGACCTTGTCTTCCCTGAGTAAGGCAGCCTCTAAAACCGTCATCCCCTTTTCAAGAGTTTCTGCGAAACGACGTTCCTCTTCAAAAAGAACCTCGGAGACCCGTTCTTGGCTAGCTAAAAGTTCTGGATAAGCCTTGCCCATAACCTTAACAAGGTCAGCAACCAGATTATAAAAAAACGGGGTTGAACGACCTAATTTGTATCCGTGTCGAATAGCTCGTCGAATGATTCTCCTCAAAACATAACCACGGCCCTCGTTACTTGGAATTACGCCGTCCATGATGAGAAAAGCACAAGAGCGAATATGATCTGATATTACCCTTAGAGACGCGTTACCAGAATCTTTACAGCTTGTCTCACGAACAACTGCATTGATTAAAACTTGAAACAGATCAATATCATAATTGGAATGAACCTTTTGAAGAACAGCCGCCATACGCTCCAACCCCATACCTGTGTCAACAGACGGTTTAGGTAATGGATTCATGGCTCCGGCCTCATCCCGGTTAAACTGCATGAAAACTAAGTTCCAAATTTCAATGAAACGGTCCCCATCCTCATCATCGGAACCTGGTGGGCCACCCTCAACGTGCGCGCCGTGATCCCAAAATATCTCTGAACAAGGTCCACACGGCCCGGTATCCCCCATTTGCCAGAAATTATCACTTTGATATTTTTGGCCTCCCGGCTTGTCACCAATACGTACAATGCGTTCGGCAGGAATCTTAATATCTTTAGCCCATATGTCGTAGGCTTCCTCGTCTGTCTCGTAAACCGTGACCCACATACGACTAGAATCTAAACCAAACTCTTCCGTCAATAAACCCCAAGCGAGTCGTATCGCATCTGATTTGAAGTACTCCCCAAAACTAAAGTTTCCGAGCATCTCAAAAAACGTGTGATGGCGCGCGGTATACCCTACGTTTTCCAAGTCATTATGTTTACCTCCAGCTCGCACACATCGCTGGGAGGTCGTAGCCCGCGAGTAGGAACGTTTTTCATGTCCAAGGAATACATCCTTAAACTGGACCATGCCTGCGTTAGTAAACAATAACGTTGGGTCATTTCCAGGAACAAGTGGGCTGCTCGAAACAATCGCATGACCACTTCGCTCGAAGTATTTCAGAAATCTTTCTCTAATTTCATCAGTTTTCATTTGCGTGTCTCATTACATTAAATAACACTTTTATCAATCCTTAAAAACATCTCGATCGAACGTGCAGTCCGGATCCGACAAGACTTTCTTTATCGTACTTTGATCAAAACCTCGATTCAATAAAAAGCGGGCTTGCTTCGCCCATTCAGCGGGCGACTCTGACTTCAAACTGAATTTTTTTGACCAAACCAACCGAGCAGCAGCTAGGTCACCGTTAAGAACCTCTTCTCGGTATTCGAGTATGGTACTTTTATCGACACCTCTCACCTCCAGGTCCCGAAAAATTTTCCTCATACCAAACCGTTCACGCTTAGTACGAATAAAAGCTTCAACATAACGACGGTCGTCTAGCCAGCCTTTATACTCAAAGTCATCAAGCAACCGGATGACATCTTGCTGATTTCCACCCTTCAGAAGAAGCTTATTACCCAGTTCAAAACGTGTATATTCTCGCCGCCCCAACAAACGCAGGGCCGTTAGCGTGAGTGAATCTTCCAAAGAAACTCTCCCGAACTCTACTCGTCAGATACTTCAGAGTCTTTTTGAGCTTTTGGCGTTTTTGGCGTTTTTGGCGTTTTTGGCGTTTTTGGCGCGTTGACAAGACGAACACCAACGATCTCACGCACTTTATTTTCAATTTCGATAGAGATTTGCGGATTTTGCTTTAAAAATTCTCGGACATTATCTTTACCTTGTCCGATACGGTCACCATTGTAGCTGTACCAAGCACCCGCTTTATCCACGATATTGTGCTTAACTCCTAGATCAATGACTTCACCTTCCCGGGAAATCCCTTGACCATAAAGAATATCAAATTCCGCCTGCCTAAAGGGAGGGGCGACTTTGTTCTTTACTACTTTGGCACGAGTCTCATTACCGATCACCTCGTCAGATTTTTTAATCGCACCAATACGTCGAATATCAATTCGAACCGAAGAGTAAAACTTAAGGGCATTTCCTCCTGTCGTGGTCTCAGGATTCCCAAACATGACACCAATCTTCATACGTATCTGATTAATAAAAATAACTAAGGTATGAGATTTCTTAATATTCGCGGTTAGTTTTCGAAGTGCCTGAGACATCAATCTAGCCTGCAGGCCCATTTGGTGATCACCCATTTCGCCCTCGATCTCCGCGCGAGGCGTTAACGCTGCAACCGAATCAATAACTACAACGTCAACAGAAGCTGACCGAACCAACATATCGGCTATTTCCAATGCCTGCTCACCGTTATCGGGTTGGGAAATTAACAACTCATCAATGTTGACACCTAACTTGGTCGCATACTCAGGGTCTAGAGCATGCTCCGCATCAATAAAAGCTGCAGACCCACCAATTTTTTGCATCTGTGCAATCACAGAAAGCGTCAATGTAGTTTTACCAGATGACTCTGGACCGTAAACCTCAACAACCCGACCTCTAGGCAACCCACCAATGCCAAGAGCAATATCAAGACCAAGAGATCCCGTGGAAACCACCTTCAATTCCGGATCAACTTCCTGCTCCCCAAGCCGCATAATGGAGCCTTTGCCAAACTGCTTCTCAATCTGAGAAAGTGCCGCCTCTAGCGCTTTTTGCCTATTTTCATTCATTTGTATTTGAGCTCCAGATGTCTAAGATTAATTGTGGTTTATTAGATTATCGCACAGCCTCGAAAAGTCCGAAGCCCCTTATTAAAACCCATCTATTCCAATGCGCTATACCTCAGGAAGGTCTAATCCTGAGATAAAAAATGCTCCATCAAACTAAGACTCTCTATCACCGATTGCTGACGCACAGAGTTGCGATCTCCTTCAAACAAAAATCTTCTCGTAATCAAACCTTTAACCTCATGCCCAACACCGATCCAGACTGTGCCCACAGGTTTATCTTCGGTCCCCCCGTCAGGACCTGCTACACCACTTATCGCAATGGAACAATTGGCCCCGGTACGATTCAAAACGCCGATTAACATCTTCTCAACGACAACGTCAGACACCGCACCATACTGATCGATCAAGTTAGGATCCACCCCCAATTGCTGCACTTTTGATTGATTAGAATACGTGACGAAGCCAGCATCGAACCAAGATGAACTACCTGGCACCATCGTAACAGCTTGTGCGATCCATCCTCCCGTGCATGACTCTGCAGTCCCGACAATCAAACCGTTTTCTTTGAGCATCAAACCCAAACGTTGACTGAGTTGATAAATATCAGATTTAAGGTAAGCGCTCATCACTGAATCAGTTAACCCCCAGCGCAGTTACGGCCACCATGATGACTGACAACACACAGAGGGTGTATACCGCCGCGACCAAATCATCCAACATCACCCCCAGCCCTCCTTTTACGCGTTGATCTATACGACGTATTCCGAAAGGCTTAACGATATCAAAAATACGAAAGACAATAAAACCGAGCACATGAAAGATCATATTTTGCGGGATAAGCGCTAATATCAATCCGTAGGCTACAATTTCGTCGATCACGATTGCAGAATGATCCGAATGACCTAAAATAGTTTCTGAAACTGCGCAAACCTTAATGCCTACCAAGAACATAACGATCCAAAACAGTAACAACAGCTCTAACGACAAGCTAGCACTTAACAAGTAGTGCATTGGCAACGCGAGTAACGTCCCCCAAGTTCCTGGACCTGGACGAATTAAACCAACACCAAAGCCACACGCCACAAATAAATATGGATGTTTGAAAACCCTATTAGCTATAGAAACGCTATTTTCTGGTTGCAAAATGATCAAAACCTTTTTGAAAGTCTTTTTTGAGGCCGCCATTCCCATCGCAAACTTCAACACCAACCCCTTGGGTCACACGACCGATTTTAGTGAGCGGCAAACCTAGCTCCGCAGCGATGCTATTTATGCGAAGCATATGCTCTGCCTTAGCTGTAAATAAGAGTTCATAATCATCACCACCACCGAGAATACTACTCTCAATATCTTGATTAAACCGTCTATTTTTTATTGCCTCATGCACGGGAATTTCTTCATAATCAATGATGATTTTCACGCCAGATTGGTTCGCGATATGCCCAGCATCAGCGACTAACCCATCGGAAACATCGATCGCAGAATTTGCAATCCCGATCAACTTTTGACCAAGCTCTATCCGAGGTTGCGGTTCATGCAAACGTCGCAAAAAATCTTGCTCTTCTTCGACAGGAAATGCAAGCACTCCCTGTTTAATCAAAAGACCAATAGACCCAAGTCCAATCAAACCGGAAACCCAAACGTCATCATCAAGGCAAGCATGATCCCTTCGTAGAGCGGTGTCTGACTTCACAAATCCAATTGCCGTTAGCGTAACCGACAGGGTGTCCCCTCGAGTGGTGTCCCCGCCAACAAGAGCCACGGAGTGAGATCTAAGCAATGCCTTGATGCCATTTGAAAATTGCTCAATCCAGATTTCATCGGAAACAGGCAACGTAAGGGACAAAAGCACATATTTGGGAATCGCTCCCATCGCAGCGAGATCCGACAAATTTACTGCGACAGATTTATAGCCAATAGAAAATGGATCATCCGTAGATAAAAAATGAGTGCCACTTACCAGCGTATCCGTAGTAAGCACCAAATCCCGACCATCACCAATGTCTATTAAGGCGCCATCATCGCCCACACCAAGCCTCACACCATTTGTATCATGATGAAAATACTTGCGGATAATTTCAAATTCGGAAGCCAAACTATTGACCGCAGTCCTAAATTAACTCGTTGAGGTTCTTAATAACATCCTCAGACATACCACACCTCTTACCTAAGTATTTTCAGAAAAATTTAAGATTGAGCTGCACGGCCGCCCTTGAGATATCGATCCAGGACACCGTTAATATATTTATGTCCGTCAGTCCCGCCAAACTGCTTAGCCAACTCAATACACTCGTTGATAACGACCTTGAAGGGCACCTCAGAAGACTCAACCAGCTCAACCATAGCAATGAGCAGAATTGCTTTTTCTATCGGTGAAATTTGTGATATTGGGCGATCAAGACAAGGTCCAATATCTTGGTAATGTCGTAACGAATCCTTAGTCGCAGATTCTAAAAGGCTACGCGTGTAATTGACGTCCGCCTTCGCATATTCTTCCTCGGTTATTAAAACCTCGATGATCTTCTCGACCGCCACTTCATTTACTTGCCAGTGATACAAGCCTTTCACAGCTAATACCCGAGCCAATCGCCGACTACCTTTCATAAATTAGATCCAGTAGCCGCACCATACCAATGGCCACATCAGCACATTCTTTTGATTTTTGCTCCATACGCTCCGTTGTCTGATTCATGTTTTCACACGTAAGTATCCCATTGGCAATTGGGATACCTGTGTCCAACTGAACCGTCATAATCCCTTTCGCAGATTCGTTTGAAACCACCTCAAAATGGTATGTCTCTCCTCGAATTACCGACCCGAGCGCAATTAACGCATCGAACCTACCCGTTTTTGCCATAGCATCCAAAACGATCGGGATTTCCAGCGCACCGGGAACCTCAGCATATGCAATATCGTCAGGGCTAACGCCCAAATTCACTAACTGCTCGCCACAGGCCGAGCGCATCGCTTCCGCAACATCCTTATTGAACTGTCCGATGACGATGCCAACCTTTAACCCATCACCATTAACGTCCTCAAGGGGTTGAGTCTCAAATTTTTGCAACTGTCTTACTCCTTATTATTTCCCGGGACCACCAGGAGTCAATATTTACCAAACACCTTAATCAGATGGTTTTTCCTGATAGCCAACAGTCTCTAGATCAAAGCCAGTCATACTGGGCATTCGCCTTGGTGTAGCCATCAAGCGCATACGTGCAACGCCAAGATCTTTTAAAATTTGAGCGCCAATCCCATAGTTACGAAGGTCCATTTTTGGGGGCAACTCCTGAGCTGGTTGCAAATGTCGCAACAACGAATCTCCATCCTCAGTGCGGTGGATGAGTATCAATACACCTTTACCCGCTTGATTGATAGTGGCCAAAGCGTCATCAAAGTGCCATGAGTGTATCCGGCTATTCTTATCTAGAAGATCAGCTATGGACAAAGGCTCATGTACTCGAACCAAGACCTCCTCAGAAGATTCGAATGTTCCTTTAACGAGCGCCAGATGTACTTCTTTTGAAATACGATCACGATAAGCAACCAATTTAAAAGGTCCCGCAACCGTATCAATAGATCGCTCCAATACACGCTCCACCAGCGATTCATGTTGGCCTCGATAAGCAATTAAATCGGCAATCGTACCGATTTTAAGATTGTGGTGACTACTAAATTTTACAAGATCAGGCAGTCGAGCCATTTCTCCATTTTCTTTTAATATCTCGCAAATCACAGCCGACGGTTGCAATCCTGCCATGAAAGCCAAATCGCAGCCAGCCTCAGTATGCCCAGCCCTCACAAGGACCCCACCCTTCTCCGCCTTCAAAGGGAAAATATGCCCTGGCTGTACGATATCCATGGGGGATGCGTCAGGAGAAGAGGCCACCTTGATTGTCCGCGCCCTATCCGCGGCAGAAATTCCAGTAGTGACACCCTCTGATGCTTCAATAGAAGCAGTAAAATTTGTGGCCATACGGGAACCATTGGAGCCTACCATAGGCATTAAATTTAACTTCCGACACTTTTCCTCAGTTAGGGTCAAACAAATGAGTCCCCTGCCAAATGTGGCCATAAAGTTTACGGCTTCAGCAGTCACATACTCCGCGGCCATGACAAGGTCTCCCTCGTTTTCTCGATCTTCCTCATCGACGAGAATAACCATCTTGCCGTTTTTTAAATCATCAATGATCTCGGGTATGGAGCTAATGTCAGATGTCATAGTGAGTCAGAATTAGTTAAGAGCTTCTCCGCGTAACGCGCCAACATATCAACCTCTAAATTGACAGAACTACCGGGTGTAATAAGTTTTAAATTGGTCATGTTGATCGTGTGAGGAACAAGATTAATCAGAACTTTATCTTTTTTATCTTCATTCACGGTCAAACTCACACCATTTACTGTTATGGATCCTTTTTTGACTAGATACCTGTTTAATGCCGACGGAACTGTAACAGTTATCTCCCAATTCCCATCTTTTTCATCAACAACCTCAATCATCCCAGTCCCATCAACGTGTCCACTTACTAAATGCCCACCAATCAATGAGTTTAGTGTCATGGCACGCTCTAAATTAACGACATCACCCACTACAAACCCGGTAACCAGTTTTAGCGTCTCTGGCGACACATCGAAATCAAGCGAGTTTCCACTAAAGCCAACAACGGTCAAACACACGCCGTTAACCGCGATGCTGTCACCAATAGAGACGCCATCCATCTTAAAACGGTCGCTAGCTACCACCAAACTTGCGGCCGCCCCAACGGTTTCGCAACGCTTCACAACACCCGTGCACTCAACAATTCCTGTAAACATAATTAAAATCTAACCGTAACTCTAAAATCCTTACCAAACTTCTTAATATCAATGATCTCTCTCTCTGCGACGTCATCCATCTTTTCTAGCCCATCAAGAAAGAGCATTCCTCTGCCTTGGGCACCCAAAAACTTCGGTGCATAGTAAATGATCATCTCATCAATTAAATTTCTGCGCAGTAATGCGCTATGTAAGTTAATACCCGCTTCCACTAAAACCTCATTCATATGCTTATCGGCCAACTCAATTAAGAGCGCCGCTAAATCAACGCGGCCATCCGAGTCGGGCAACACCAATACGTTAACCCCTTTATCAACAAAAGGATCTAGCTGCTCCTTATTTGTCACTGCAGTCGCAATGGTTACTCCAGGCATTTTAAAAAGATTGGCACTCAGGGGACTGCGTAATTGACTGTCCACCACCACCTTTTGAGGTTGTCGACTCGTTTCAATATGGCGGACGGTGAGTCTAGGGTCATCCTCTACGACGGTACCCACTCCAGTGAGTACCACACAGGAACGAGCTCTCCACCGATGGGCATCCTCTCTTGCTACCTCTGACGTAATCCACTGACTCTTACCATTGTCTAAAGCAGTTTTCCCATCAAGTCCGGCCGCGACTTTGACACGAACCCAAGGCTTGCCGGACTCCATCCTTTTAAAAAACCCGATATTTAACTCTATCGATTCCTGAGCGAGCAAACCCTCTAACACTGTAATACCGTTCGCCTTGAGTCGCTCGATCCCTTTCCCATTCACCAATGGGTTAGGATCCCTCGCACTCAATACAACTCGATTTATACCTGCTTTAATGATGGCGTCAACACAAGGGGGTGTTCGCCCCTGATGAGCGCAAGGCTCTAGATTGACATAAAGCGTTGCGCCTGCAGCATCAGAATCAGCATGTTTCAGTGCTAAGACCTCCGCGTGCGCTTCCCCAGACGAAACATGCCATCCTTCACCAACGATACGTCCATTCTTAACAATTACACAACCCACTCTTGGGTTAGGTGCCGTCGAGTTCAAGCCTCGAGCCGCTAATTGAAGAGCCTTTGCCATGAAATACTCATCGTCATGCGCATTGTTTACAACCACAGTCACGATTTTTGCACTTCCTCGAGGACGTCTCGAAAATCCTCTTCATCTTGGAAGTTTCGATAGACCGAAGCAAAGCGGATATAAGCAACTTTATCCAATTTGCGTAACTCTTCCATCACCAATTCACCTATTCTGCGTGACTCAATCTCCCGTTCTCCGAACGATAACGTTGTTTGGATAATCCGGTTTATCGCATCTTCAACTAAATTAGCAGCTACCGGTCGCCTATGGAGCGCACGCGAAAAGCCAGTTCGGATTTTATTTTCATCAAACTCCTCTCGGCTGCCATTAGATTTAACCAGTTGAGGCATGCGTAACTCAACCACTTCATAGGTAGTAAAGCGCTTATCACACGCGACACACCGTCTGCGGCGACGAATACTATCGCCACTTTCAGAAACCCTTGAATCCACAACTTGAGTATCTTCATAACTGCAAAACGGACATTTCATATCTTGGTTCCGTCAGAAAGTGAATCGTTCATCAACCGTACACAGGATGCCGTTTACATAGCTCCTTAATAGCATCTCTCGCTTTAGATACCACCGAAGTATCATGCGGTTGATCCAGGACATCCGCAATCAAATTCGCCGTTTGACATGCCTCTTCGTAACCAAAACCTCTAGTAGTTAAAGCAGGGGAACCAATACGGATACCACTCGTAACAAAAGGAGATTCTGGATCATTCGGTATTGCGTTTTTATTGACCGTAATATGTGCAGCTCCAAGTACGCTCTCGGCCTCTTTACCTGTAATTTTTTTCCCACGCAAATCAACTAAAAATAAGTGGCTATCAGTAGCGCCCGAAACAATCCTCAAACCTCGTTCAGACAGAACCTTCACCATGGCCTTCGCATTAATGATTACCTGCTTCTGATAGGTCACAAACTCTGGGGTCAGAGCCTCCTTGAACGCAACAGCTTTCCCAGCAATAACGTGCATCAAAGGCCCTCCCTGATTCCCAGGAAAAATAGACGAATTCACGCGTTTTTCATGTTCTGAACTTGACAAGATCAAACCACCTCTGGGACCTCTTAATGTTTTGTGGGTCGTGGTAGTGACAAAATCTGCAATACCTACCGGTGAAGGATAAACACCTGCAGCCACCAGACCAGCATAATGTGCCATATCAACCAAGAAATAGGCGTCAATAGCTTTAGCCACTTCAGCAATTCGAGCCCAATCAATGAACAATGAATAGGCAGAGGCGCCTGCAACAATCATTTTAGGCTTATGTTTATGCGCCAGCTCCTCAAGTTCGGAATAATTAATAATCTCATCTTGATCCAGACCGTAACTCACAAAGTTATAAATCTTACCGCTAAAATTTACAGGTGACCCATGGGTAAGGTGGCCTCCGTCCGCTAGAGACATACCAAGCACAGTATCACCCGGCTTAAGGACAGACATATAAACGGCAGCATTCGCCTGGCTGCCCGAGTGTGGTTGTACGTTTACCGCAGCCGCACCAAATAATTCTTTAGCACGACTGATCGCCAACATCTCAACCTGATCAACAAACTCACATCCGCCGTAGTAACGTTTGCCAGGGTAGCCCTCAGCATATTTATTGGTCAACAAGGACCCCTGAGCTTCTAATACCGCTGGGCTGGTGTAATTTTCAGACGCAATCAGTTCCACATGATCTTCTTGCCTTTGAAACTCAGAGCTCATCGCCCCCCAAAGCTCCGGATCACTATTTTGAATACAATCTTTATAGCTGAACATACGGTTTTAACCACCATTTAATATACAAGACCGGCAATTTTATCATTGCGCGCCGCAGCATTCATAAATTCCTTGAATCTGTCAGAATAGCTATTGAAACTCAAAGATTCAAAGTAATCTGCCGAACGATCATAAATAAAAATATTCAGGGGAGATAAGGGCATGCCAAAAAGCCTACTTAGTAAATTTATTTGGTTAGGAATCGCAGTCTTGGGCGCGAGTGCCGTCGGTGGCATAGCAATTACTCGTGGCGAATCAATCAATGCGATCTGGTTCGTCGTTGCCGCTATTTGCACTTATCTCGTCGGATTTCGATTTTATAGCGCATGGATTTGCGCAAAAGTTCTAGTCCTTGACGAAACGCGCGCAACACCGGCTGAAAGATTGAGTAACGGGCGAGATTTTATTCCTACCAACAAGTGGGTTGTTTTCGGACATCACTTTGCAGCCATCTCCGGACCAGGGCCACTCATCGGACCCACACTTGCCATGCAATTTGGTTATCTCCCGGGAACGATCTGGATTCTTGTTGGCGCAGTCCTTGGAGGCTGTGTACAAGACATGATCATCCTCTTTTGCTCTACCAGACGAGATGGTCGCTCGTTAGGCCAAATAGCTAGAGATGAACTTGGACCGATTGGAGGTTGGGCAGCCTTACTAGGAACCATGATGATTATGATCATCCTGATTGCCGTTCTGGGTCTGGTGATCGTGAAGGCAATGGCTCATAGCCCCTGGGCAACTGCAACTGTGCTTGGCACAATTCCAGTTGCAATGTTAGTCGGTATTTATATGAAAGGAATTCGTCCTGGGCGTATACTAGAGGGCACGCTTATTGGAATCGCCCTACTTTTTGCATGCGTCTTAGGCGGAGGATTGATAGATGCGAATGAATCTATCCGTGGTTTATTTCAATGGAGCAGCGAACAAACAGCATGGTTCGTGATCATTTACGGATTCAGCGCCGCTGTTCTACCCATTTGGCTTTTGTTAGCGCCCCGAGACTATTTATCGACATTCCTCAAACTTGGCGTTGTATTTCTTCTCGCGATCTCAATTGTTGTGCTCGCCCCTGAAATCAAAATGCCTCACCTCACACAGTTTGCGGAAAACGGCATGGGACCTATTTTTAAAGGTGATTTGTTTCCATTTGTCTTCATCACGATTGCGTGTGGAGCCATTTCTGGATTCCACTCACTGGTATCTTCAGGAACCACACCCAAGTTGCTCACCAATGAGCGTGATATTCGAATGATTGGGTACGGATCAATGGCACTCGAGTCGTTTGTAGCCATCATGGCGGTCGTCGCAGCTTGCGTCTTAGAGCCTGGGGTCTTCTTCGCGATCAATAGTCCCGCCGGCGTTGTAGGCAGTACTGCTGCCGAGGCCGTGGCAACCATCTCCTCTTGGGGCTTCCCAGTGACTGTTGAGGAAATGGCATCTCTAGCCGCGGCAATGGGTGAAGACACCTTGCTTGCTCGCACTGGTGGTGCACCATCACTCGCGGTGGGTATGGCAACCATTTTCTCGGGAACTTTTGGTGGCTCAGCTCTCGCTATGTGGTACCACTTCGCCATCATGTTCGAGGTACTGTTTATCCTCACCACATTGGACGCGGGAACGCGTGTTGGTCGATTTATGCTCCAAGATTTTGGAAAACACATCTGGAAACCATTTGGAAATGTTTCGTCGTATCCGATGACCATCCTCGCCAGCGCTATATTTGTCTCAGCGTGGGGTTACTTTTTATGGCAAGGCGTGAAGGACCCACACGGAGGTATTAATATACTTTGGCCTCTGTTTGGCATTTCAAATCAACTTTTAGCAGGGATTGCTCTATGTGTTGCTACGAGCATCATCATCAAAATGGGTAAGGTGCGGTATGCATGGGTCACGGGCTTACCTCTTGCTTGGCTCACATTCATATGCACATGGGCCGGATGGGAAAAAGTGTTCAGCTCTAACCCTGCGGTAGGGTTCCTATCCGGAGCTTCAGATATGGCTGAAAAGCTTGCTGCTGGAGCGCTAAGTCCAGAAGTTGCAGCAGTCGCCCCACAGTTAATCTTTGCAAAACGCATTGATGCGGTATTAGCGATGCTCTTCGCAGTCATTTTATGGATTGTGATCATTGATATGCTCAGGATGAGCTTCAAGTTTCTCAATGGAGGGAAAGTGCTCCCCCTTTCAGAAACTCCTTACACACGATCGAACCCGAACGCGTCATCAGTGGCCACGGGATTACACTAAAAATTACGGATAACTTAATGAACATACTTAAAAAGTTATGGGCATACATTCGGCAAGCTTCTGGAGATGATGCGTACGAACGTTATTACGCTCATCATCAGCTCAACCATAGCAAGTCCGAACCCATGAATCGTGCCGAGTATTTTAAATATTGGCAAAAAAATAAATGGACTGGCGTGACTCGATGTTGCTAAATGCGGGGAGATCCGGGCGCTCAATACCTCGTTATGACGAGCACTCAGGTCTCTTTGGTTAGTAACAAACAGTTACCGATCAGGGCCCCAGACATAACGATACTTTAAATATTTTCCGCCATCGGGAGAGTCCCACATCCGCGCCTCGTAGCGCTTCCCCCCAATACGTTCATAGAATGAAACAGCAGGCTGGTTATCCGCTAGCACCCATAGATACACACGTGATTCATCAAATTGCGCCCGACTAAGATCGGCAATGCGCTTCACCATTCGAGCCCCATAACCACAGCGCTTCACCGCATGACTGACATGCAAATTATCTATAAAAGTTCCGAACGCCCCATCCTCGGAAAAATAAGCACACACGAACCCCACTATCTCGTCCGCACTCTCTAAGCATAAGATGCGTTGATTTGCACTTGGGTTAGCGAATCGGTCCGTCCATATCTGCAAACGGTCCGACCCCACCTCATGATCTAGATACTGATCGCTCAATATCCCTCTGTAAGCACGTTGCCAACTTTGAGCATGGATTGCCGCAATTATGCTGCAATCATCAAGCGAAGCCTCTCGGATTTTAACCATACATTAGGTCTATTTGTTTTTTTCCTCAAAAGCCACAAAAAAAGTTTCAATCGAGGCTCTTTCAGATTCCATTTGTAATTTTATTTCTCGCGTGATGTCTTCCATGTATCGAAACACGGCGCCCATCATCGGGATGGCCAGCATTTTCCAATATTTGGGACCAACACAAAAATCATTATCCGGGCTACAAGCTATAAATGTATACGCCTCTTTCTCTCCAGCTTTCCACGTAACCATTTCATCCGGCATTCGTTTGCGCGCTTCTTTTTGTAACGCCTCAAGCTCTTTACGGGTCTCTTCGAGACGGTAATCCCATCGGTCAGAAAAGGTGTAATAAAAGAGCGTTGTCTCGCCAAGGTACCATTCCATGAGCCGCCTTTGTATCACCCCGCCTTCAGTTTTAAAATGCTCAGCGATGGATGACGCCTGCTCGCCCGTAAAGTTATTGACCAGGTATTCAGTCCAAATATCAGTAAGCCAATCTCCAGAACTAAATTTGTCCAGAAGTACTTCGTCACCTATTGAGATCAGATGGCTTACGGCCTGTTGGAATTCAACTTTATCCTCCCACCATTCTTTACCAAACCCACGCTCCCTACCCCACGTTACAACATATTTTTTAGCTGCCTTCACAACCTGCTGGCGAACCATGAGCTCGCCACCCCTTAAAATTAAGGTTTGATCATGTGAGCTCACTACCGCTTGGACTGCACTTTCTTTAAGTTTTATCTTTTCCTCGTCAGAGCCGAGCGGTTCGAAAGAATCTTGCGCAAACGCCGAAAAACCAACCATTAAAGATTGAATTAGTACGAAGCTTACAACTATGTTTTTTTGCATTACCGTCTACCCCCCATATTCAACGACTAGCAGATAAGCCAGAGTATTTTATTATTATTCGGAACTAAAAATCATCTAGTCTTTACTTTTAATTGGACGATCTGCTCGTACCGATAGAATAAACGAAAACACCTCAGTGCAAACAAGCAATTAAATCGAAAGCTCAAATCATTCATTACAAACATTGCTGCGTATACGCGTTTACAATTAAAACTATCTTAAAAAAAAACAGAATTGACCATTATGAAACGCACTTATTCAACACACTATGGCGAGGTGCCACTACCTGAAGGCATTGTGTCCCGTAAGATTCAAAACAATAACGGCCTCGAGATGCATATATTGGAAGCTCGGCCGGACGAGAAGGAAAGGCCGCTCATCATACTCGCTCATGGCTTCCCAGAATTAGCTTATAGTTGGAGGCATATTCTTCCCGAAATCGCAGCGCTTGGCTACGTGGTCGTTGCACCAGACCAACGAGGGTTTGGTCGAACAGTCGGGTGGAGCAATCAATATGAGAATTCAATAGAGCCTTTTAACCTAGTTAACTTGGCTCGAGATATCGTTGGATTAGTAAGGGCTCTTGGATACAGTGAAGTTAAAGCAATCATCGGTCATGATGCGGGCTCTTATGTCGCCGGAGTCTGTGCGCTAATCCGTCCCGACTTATTCAAGGCTTGCGTGATGATGAGCGCTCCGTTCGCAGGCGTACCTCCCATGACTGAGGAAAAAAACTCCGTTCTGGCACGCCCCACCATTCATGATGTAGAAGAACAATTACGCGCACTTAAAGAACCAAGAAAACACTATCAAGTCTATTTTTCTACGCCATCAGCAAATGACGACTTGATGAATGCACCCCAAGGACTACATCAATTTCTAAGAGCGTACTATCATCACAAGAGTGCGGCATGGCCTCATAACCGACCATTCAAACTATTGTCATGGGATGCGGAAGTAATCGCACAAATGCCGACTTACTACATCATGCACAAAGACCAAACGATGCCCCAGACAGTAGCGCCTCACATGCCAGATGAAAATCAAATTCGCGCATGTCAATGGCTGCCTGACGAAGAACTTGCTGTGTACGTTTCGGAATACAAAAGAACTACGTTTCAAGGCGGGCTGCAGTGGTATCGGTGCACGATCGAGGGGGCAAATCAATCCGCGTTATCTCTATTCTTAGGACAACACATTCAAGTCCCATCCTTATTTCTGTCTGGAAAAAATGACTGGGGCATCTATCAAACGCCTGGAGCCATAGAACATATGCAGCATCAGGTCTGCACATCAATGAAGGATGTTGTGCTCATCGATGACGCTGGGCATTGGGTACAACAAGAACAAAGTCACGCTGTCATAGATAACATTACGGATTTCCTTAGGAGCCTTTAACCATGCCTCTTGTCCACTACAGCGTCTCCATGGAAGAGGCTCACGCTCATCTCTTCAACGTTACATGTCAAATTAATGAGCCCTGCCCTAGGGAGCAAATCATATCTCTACCAGCATGGATCCCCGGCTCTTATCTCATCAGAGATTTTGCTAAAAACATTATTCGCATAAAAGTTTTTTGCGCTGACGTAGAAATCCCGATAACAAAAATCGATAAAGATTCTTGGTCGATTCCAATCACCGGCAAACCGATCACTGTTTTTTATCAAGTCTATGCGCGAGATCGCTCGGTTCGAACAGCGTACCTTGATCAATTTAGAGGTTTTATTAATGGCACAAGCTTATTTATTCGAGTTCATGGCTTGGAGCCTAGCCCACACTCAGTCAGTATTTCTAAACCGACTTGGTTGACCGCGAAAAAAAAATGGAGCGTATCGACCGCCATGATGCCTAACCGAATCGATAGACTTGGGTTTGGGCGATATATAAATGAGTCCTATGACACTTTAATAGATCATCCTTTCGAAATCGGAGAATTCATTAAGTCGTCTTTCTTAGTTAAAGGCATCCCTCATAACGTCGTAATTACAGGCAAATCCCATGCAAATATTCAACGCATATGCCAAGACCTGAAGTTAATAGTGGAGACACAAGTTAAATTTTGGGGCGATATACCCATAGATCGATATACATTTCTAGTGAATGCAGTCAGCGATGGCTACGGAGGGCTCGAACACTCTCACTCAACAGCATTAATATGCTCAAAGACAGACTTGCCGGTTGAAGCGGATGCATCCATCAATGATGGCTATTTAAAATTCCTAGGTTTATGCTCGCATGAATATTTCCACTTATGGAACGTCAAACGAATCAAACCCGAAGCATTTTCACCCTACGATCTCTCCAAAGAAAACTACACTGAACTCTTATGGGCATTTGAAGGCATCACTTCTTATTATGACGACCTCATGCTCTACAAAGCGGGATTGATAGATGAGAAGCGTTACCTTAGCCTGCTCGCTAAGACTATAACCATCGTCAAAAAAACCAATGGCAGATCAAAACAGACCCTAGCAGAATCTAGCTTTTACGCTTGGACCAAATTCTACAAACAAGATGAAAGCGCCATCAATTCTATTGTTAGCTACTACAGCAAAGGGAGTCTAGCCGCACTATGTCTTGACCTGCATCTACGTAAAAAAACTGATGGAAAGACTTCATTAGATACTGTGATGAGAACCCTATGGAATACTTATGGCAAGAAAAATAAAGGGGTCCCCGAAAATGGCGTCGAACATATAGCTGAGCTCGTTTCAGGATTAGATCTGCATAATTTTTTCCATCGCATTATTCGATCAACTAAAGAGTTACCAATTAAGTCATTACTTAACAGCGTCGGCATCCAATTAACATTCACCAAACCCAGTGGCCCTTCAGACAGCGGGGATGCAGTTGATACGCCATTTGATAAAAACCGACAAGCGATAAAGCATGACTTAGGATTTACCCATAGCAACACTTCAGACGGCCTACGCATAAAACAAGTGTTTGACGACGGGGCGGCACAACGTGCTGGAATCGCTTCGGGGGATATCATTATGGCGATTAACCGACAGAAGCCATCGACAAATAATATCCAACAAATTATCGATCTAGAAAGAAAAAAATCAGCGATTTCGATTCATATTTTTAGGGATGATGTGCTTTACACTTTACAATTTCCATTGGTGCCAGCGCCAAAAAATATTGCTTACTTATATCTCGAACCATCAAAAAGACTACCACTTAGAAGTTGGTTGAACCGGCAAACCAAATCACGTTAAACGCGTTTTAGTAACATAGCAATGCCCTGCCCTACACCTATACACATTGTCACAAGTGCGTACTTCGAGCTTGTTAGAGACAACTCGGTGGCTGCCGTAAGCGCCAATCTTGCCCCGCTCATTCCCAGCGGATGCCCAAGCGCAATAGCCCCACCATTAGGATTTACCCTAAGATCCCCATCTTGAATACCCAACCCGCGTGTTACAGCAAGAGCTTGAGCCGCAAATGCTTCGTTTAATTCAATAATCCCAATTTCATCGATAGAGATATTCTCTCTATTTAAAAGCTTTTGTGTCGCAGGCAGCGGGCCAATACCCATAACCCGAGGCTCAACACCCGAGGTGGCAAAACCAACAACACGCGCCAAGGGCGATAAATCATTTTCTTTCATAGCGCGCTCACTAGCGAGAATCAACGCACAAGCTCCGTCATTGACCCCTGATGCATTTCCTGCTGTAACTGTTCCTTGCCCATTTACTATTGATGGAAGTTGGGAGAGCTTTTCAAGCGTAGTTTGTCGAGGATGTTCATCTTTAAGGACAACAATAGGATCACCCTTTCTTTGAGGCAATGATACAGGTACGATTTCTCGCTCAAACCTACCGGCCATCATGGCTTTCGAAGCCTTTTCTTGGGAACTCAACGCAAATTTATCTTGATCTTCGCGTCCTACATTGAATTGACTCGCTACATTCTCAGCGGTTTGAGGCATGCTATCCGTCCCGTACAATTCCTGCATGATTGGATTGATAAAACGCCAACCAATGGTTGTATCGAATACTTGATTTGCCCTCGAGAAGGCACCCTCGGCTTTTGGCATCACGAAGGGAGCTCTAGACATACTCTCAACTCCACCTGCAACAACTAATTGCTGCTCTCCCGATTTAATCGATCGAGCAGCTATGGACACTGCATCGAGCCCAGAGCCACATAACCGATTGATCGTACTACCGGGCACATGACTGGGTAATCCAGACAAGAGCGTAGCCATTCTAGCTACATTTCGGTTGTCTTCCCCCGCTTGGTTCACACACCCGAACACGACATCGTCAAGTCGATCCCAATCAACTCCAGACAGCCTCTCTTTAAGGTGACGAAGTGGAATCGCTGCGAGATCATCGGTTCGCACAGACGAAAGTGCACCACCATATCGACCAATCGGGGTCCGCACACCAGCACAAATAAACACTTCATTCATAGCTTCACTCCCAATTTCTTATCAATTCCGACAATTTCGTTCAGTGTATACAAACATCATCATATCGATCACTTATTGAATTACTCTCTAATTCTTAATCCGACTTTTTGAACAACATTTAGATCATCGACTTCTTTAACGACTAGTTCTAAAGGACCAAAAAAAACACGATCACCCACAACACATTGATTACGAAAACGTATCTGCATGAATTGTGAGAGCGTCATATCTTTAGCTGAACTGGGGACCTCCCCACCATACATATCCGCCACAGCATCAATGATCGCATCGCCATTCAAAGTAAAGTCCCCGAAGTAACGAGCTTGTTCCAACTCAGCCACCTCGTCAGTTGGTAATAACATTTGATTCACGAGCGACACTTTTTTCTGTGGTGAAATCACATATAACAAATCACCTGATTCGATTACGTGTTCATCCATACCTTGCACTGGTTCATCGCCACGAAACACCGCAATGAACCGGATGCCATCTGGGGCAAGAAGACTATCAATACGGCGTTTCGTAACAGGGCTATCCTCAGCAATTTTATAGCCAACAATCGTTAAGTCGGAGCTGCCTGGAACTTCTATACTTTCAGCATAGTACGGTGCATTTTCGATCGGCAACTTCAACTTAAGCCATTTAGCAAATGGAACCACCGTCCAACCCTGTATGACGAGCGAAAAAAGTACCGAAACAAATGCAACGTTAAAATAAAGTTCCGCATCAGGCAAACCACCGAGGACTGGGAAAGTCGCAAGCACAATGGGAACAGCTCCACGTAACCCCACCCAACTGATGAACAATTTCTCCTTAGCCGCAAATCGAAACGGGGACAAACTTACCAACACAGCAATGGGCCTCGCAACAAAAACCAGGAGTAGTGCAACGACCACGCCCACACCCCAATACTGAGTCAACGTGGTTGGGGTCACCAATAAACCAAGCATCAAAAATAACGATATTTGAGCGAGCCATGCGAGGCCATCATGTACTTTTCTAATATTGTTGGCAGCGTGCGCCTCAGTATTACCTACGATAAGGCCTGCAATATAAATCGCTAAAAATCCACTCGCACCCATCGTGGTTACCAAACCAAACAAAGTGAGCCCTCCAGCTGCAGCAAGCAACGGATACAGGCCTGCGGTTAGAGTTACTCGACTTATGGTTCTCGATAAAACCTGCCCACCAATCCATCCCAAGATCGCGCCAATCCCAAACTGATAGACGAATTCCATAATAATTGACGACCCAACGAGATCCTGACCTTGTCGCGCTCCTTCAACAAACATCAGAGTCAAAAATACTGCCATTGGGTCATTGCAGCCTGACTCGATTTCGAGCGTGGTTCCAACTCGTTTCTTAAGCTGCAGTCCTTTTGCGTGCAACATAGAAAATACCGCTGCGGCATCAGTCGACCCGACAATCGCACCAATTAAAAATGACTGACTCCATGAAAAATTAAACAGCCAATGCAAGCCAACTGCGACGACTGCCGTAGTCAATAACACCCCAAGCGTTGCTAAGGATAAGGCTGGTTTCAGTCCTATTTTGGAGCTCTCTGCTCGTGCCCGCATGCCGCCATCAAACAGAATGATTGCGAGCGCAACCGACCCTACGGCATAAGCAACCTCAAAACTTTCAAACGTAATGCCGCCGATTCCCTCACGGCCGGCCAACATACCGACTCCGAGGAATACCAATAACAAAGGGGCCCCGGCCCGAGAGGCGACACCAGTGGCCAGAATACTAATTAAAAATAGTATGGCGCCAGCAAAAATTGCGTTATTGGTAAATTCCATCTATGAATTTAAGCTAAACCACCCTCATAAATTTATTGTTAAAAAGTAAGTTAAAACAGATCTACACCTCAGTCAAACTAGAATCTTGCTAAGTCGAAGAATCTATAAACACCTCACAGCATAGTCTAAATTGGCAGCCATAACGCTAAGACATTTACTCCACCTCACCTCTAATTTTTAAATACCAACTCAGATTACTTTTTAAAAGTTGATCTAGGATTGGCATAACCAATTTAGGTATAATTTTAAAACAATGAAGCTTGTTTTTACATAGTGAAAATACCCTTTTCGCAATGTTTCCAAAAGAAACGAATATTAGATTGGGCTTGCATAATGAATACCTTAGGCACTTACGATTACGTCATTATTGGCGCAGGCTCCGCTGGGTGCGTTTTAGCCAATCGCTTAAGCGCTGATGCCTCCAAATCAGTTCTTCTCATTGAGGCGGGCTCACGAGATAACTATTTCTGGATTCCCATTCCTGTGGGTTACTTATTCACGATTAACAACCCACGCACTGATTGGATGTACAAGACCACAAATGAAAAAGGGCTCAACGATCGATCGATAGGATATGCCAGAGGTAAGGTGCTGGGTGGTTGCACGTCAATCAATGCCATGATTTACATGAGAGGGCAACGCTCCGACTATGACCGATGGGTTCAGGCTGGAAATCCAGGTTGGGGTTGGGATGAGGTACTGCCTTACTTCAAGGGCATGGAAGATTATGTGCATGGCGCGAACGCGTTTCACGGCTCCGGTGGCGAACTTCCAGTTCAGGAACGGCGGGTAAGTTGGGAAATCCTCGATGCTTGGCGAGACGCTGCCGAAGAAAAAGGAATACCAAAAATTCCAGAATTCAATACTGGGGACAACTTTGGGAACGCTTACTTTCAAGTCAACCAAAGAAATGGGACCCGCTGGAATGCCATGCGTTGCTTTATTAATCCAATTAAACAGCGTAAGAACCTCACAATCATAAGCGACGCACATGTAGAAAAATTATTGTTTGACGAGACTGATCAAGAGACCCCAAAAGCTGACGGCGTACAAATTCGAGTACTCGGGGATATGCATGGCGTAATTAAAGCGAAGCGGGAAGTAATATTATCCGCAGGCGCCATTGGTAGCCCACAGATTCTTGAATTATCAGGTGTAGGCAACCCAACCCATATTGAGAAAGCTGGAATCAAACTCGTTAAGGACATACCTGGTGTTGGTGAAAACTTACAAGACCATCTTCAAGTAAGGATTCAGTATAAGGTGAGCAACACCATCACCCTCAATGACCGTTATAAAACAATATTTGGGAAAATAATGATGGGGCTAGAGTACATGTTCTTTAGATCTGGTCCAATGACCATGCCGCCATCACAGCTCGGCGCATTTGCGAAGAGTGATCCCAGTCAGCCTTCAGCCAACATAGAGTGGCATGTCCAGCCACTATCTTTAGATAAGTTTGGTGAACCACTCCACCCCTACTCCGCGGTCACACCTTCTGTGTGCAATTTGAGACCTACGAGCCGAGGGACAGTCCATATCTCTGATCCCAACCCGTACACACACCCTGAAATTAGCCCAAACTATTTGTCTACACCAGAAGATCAAAAAGTAGCTATTGATTCAATAAAATTCACTCGACATATTATGTCTGCTAATGCGCTCAAACAGTTTAGTCCTGAGGAGATTTTACCAGGCCCTCACTTACAGACAGACGAGGAAATATTAAAGGCAGCAGGCGAGTTAGGAACGACAATCTTCCATCCCGTTGGTACATGCAAAATGGGTAATGACTCGTCTAGTGTTGTTGACTCTGAACTTAAAGTTCACGGGATAAGGAACCTAAGAGTCGTCGATGCCTCTGTTATGCCCACGATCACATCAGGGAACACCAATGCACCAACCATGATGATCGCAGAACGTGCGGCAGAATTTATTATTAACGATAACCTCTAGAAACTCTAGCGTTAAATCTGCCTTAACCTTTCGGGAAACGCAGCATCAGACTATCGGTAAACTGACGAATTCTTTTAGCATTCTGACCTAAATCACTTTTCCCAACACGTGATTTTGACCTCACGTCAACCCTTGCAGTACCCGCATCACCCGCACTGATGCGAACCACAACATCATCTTTGAAACCATACAATAAGGTCGTCGCCGTCGCCTCAATTCGACCAGCGTCGGCATCCGAACCCACGATTTCTAAACCCATTTTCGTTAAGATATCCGCTGCCTCAACCAAAACAACTTCAGGCTCATCACCCACGACTATAGTTTTTATATCTGGGTACGCCTTTTTTTGCTGCTCCGCGACCTCTAGCCCATCGTAGTCAATGGAATGATGTTCTGCAGTTCTCAAACCACTCACAACCACAAAGTCCGGCGGATTTAACGTATCTGTTGTGATGTCATGAATATATGGATGCGCATCCAGCGTCCTCTTCCAGCTGAAGGGGACATAGACCATCACAAGGCAAATAATGAATCCTACAAATCCAACGAAAAAATCCATTCGCGTCTTGCTTTGAATAAAGAACATACCAGCCAATAAAATTATCAGCGTAGCTCCTGATAAAAAGACCGACCATTTAAGAATTTGAAATCCAATACTAAAGTGCCATAATCCCAAACGATAGCCTAAGCCTGAACTCACAGCGGCAAAAGCACACAAAAGTGCCAAAACAAAACCAATGTACATGATTCTCCTTCGATTTCTTTGTCTACTCTGAAGATGGTTGCTGAACATTTCCCCCCCTAGAACGCTAATGATGCATTACAAACACTAGTCATTCGACCAAGCCAAACGATTTATTTATTCTAAACATTTAAAATAACTACAACATCCATTGATATTACTCTAAAAAGAAGTCGACAATCATCTATTATCTAGTTCCATATATCTGATTCATCTCCAATCTCAATTGTGAACTTTCGCTTCGCCGTACTCGCTTCTGCCGCCTTTTTATCAGGGGCTAACCTGAGGGTCTTCGACTCACTTCTGCCAAATATTGCTGCAGAATTCAATACGTCTCACGCTACAGCAGCCATAGTGGTCGCCGCGTTTACACTCGCCTACGGGTTATTTCAAGTGATTTATGGTCCTCTGGGGGACCAGCATGGCCGCATAAAAACAGTATCCATAGCTACCGCAATCGTCGCCATAGGCTCTTTAGGATCTGCCTTCGCCAAAGATCTAGAGTGGTTAGCCGCATTACGTTTCTTAACGGGAATTGGAGCTGCAGGAATTATCCCTGTATCACTTGCTTGGATTGGAGACCAAACGAGTTATGAAAACCGTCAAGCGAGCCTAGGGAATTTCATCAGCTTCATATTATTGGGACAAATATTGGGACCGTCGCTTGGTGGCGCCTTAGCTGAACTCTCATCCTGGAGAAGTATTTTCTACTTCTTTTCTATTGCATTTTTTATAATGACGGTCGCATTGATTGCAGTTAATCAAAAGTATCGAGCATCACCGCCAGCTAATGAATTACAACCCTCAGCAAATCACCCATTGAGAAATTACTTAAATATCCTCAAAGACCCTTGGTGCCAAACTGTCTTGGTGGTGGTCCATCTAGAGGGGGCTTTATTTTATGGAAGCTTTGCATTTATCGGGGCGTGGATAAAAACCGAGTTAAACCTTGACTACATGACGATTGGGCTACTGCTTTCTGGCTTTGGTCTAGGCGGGGTTTTTTACACGATTTCCATACGGAAGTTACAGACCATCATGGGAGAGGTTGGATTTGTAATGACTGGGGTTTCAGTATTATTCCTGTTTTTTACCTGCTTACCGATTATTCACTCCACAACACTCATTGGAATCTGGTGTATTTTGGGTGGGTTCGGTTTTTATTTGTTGCACAACACGCTACAGACAAAAGCGACAGAGATGTATCCTCAAGCGAGAGGCACCGCAATCTCAGTCTTTGCCATGAGCCTCTTTAGTGGACAAGCAGTCGGAACAATTGCTTTCGGGATTTTAACCACAATATATAGTTACACGATGAGCTTTATAGGCGTCGGGTTTTGTGTGCTGATATTAGGCCTCTTCTTTATCAAGAAGCTTCAAGTGAATTTACGCCCTATCTAGAACCCGGAGATAAATGAATCTCCGGGAATCTATTCAAAAAACTATCTCACTGAATTACATCGCCTCCACAATGCGCATATCACGGATGGCAGCATCACCCATAGCGTCAAGCGCTTCTTTATAAGCTTGACTATCATGCGCTGCGATAGCTTGCGCAACACTGTCAAACTCAATCATCACGACACGTTGTTCTTTCCCAGCCTCGAACACCTTAGAAGGCATACCGCGTGCGATAAAACGTCCTCCCCCACTCTCTACAGCAGGCCTTGCTAATTCTGCGTATCTTGCCATTGCGTCTGGGTCACTGATTGAGTGGTAAAACGCGATCCAATAGGCTTTTGCCATCTTCATCCCCTGTTTAATTTTTTAAGTTATTGATCTATATTTCACTTGTATTCTAAATTAAATCGTTAACTATCTGCAGCGAAACTCGCCCAAACCTACCATGTCGATAATCTGTCACGACTAATTGCGCCGCACGCTCAAAATCAACATTTCCACCTCTCGATCGCATACCACGCTTATTTCCGATTGATTCAATAAAAGCGACCGCATCAATTCCTTCGAGTTCGATTTTGTATCGATCTGATAGTGCTTCGGGATATCGTTCGAGCATTTTTTGTATCAGAAAAATGGCTGCATCCTCTATGTTATATGCGTTAACACCAATTGCATTGTTAACTGCCAGAAGAAGACCCGTTTCAACAGTATCCACCTTGGGCCACATAACTCCTGGGCTATCATAAATAATCAATTGATCACTCACTTCATATCGAGCAATCCTTTTTGTGACCGCAGGCTCATCAGCAGCCTTTGCCTTCGCCTGACCAAGTAAGCCATTAAGTATCGTGGACTTACCAACATTAGGCACACCCGTGACAATCAACCTCAGGGGCTTAATCGCATCAGTACGATGGGGGGCTAGCTTCTGGCACTGCTGAATAATTTTACGCGCCTCTTGTTTTGACTTCCCGACTATAGGCAGCGCGCTCGCCAAAGACGTCGGATCCAAGAAATAACGGACCCATTCCTCGGTTACGTGTGGATCAGCTAGATCCGCCTTATTTAAAACCTTTAACGCGGGACGTTGCCTTTCTTTGCGTAACTCCTCAAAAAGCGGGTTAGCACTCGCCGCCGGCATGCGAGCGTCAAGAACCTCCACGACGACATCAACTGAAGCCAATGCTTTGCTTAAATTTTTCTTAGCCTGCGCCATGTGGCCAGGGAACCAGTTTATGAGCGCCACGTTTTAAAGAATTTCAATTGAGATGTAGGTAAGAGAATGTTACTGGACTAGGTATTACAAGTATTACAAATTAATCTTCATCAGCATCTTCAGTCGCTGCTGCTGCTTTAGCTTTTCCTCCTGGCTTCCTACCGGGAGCTCTAGGTGGCACATGGGCTGATAAACGATAGCTCATGCCTTCTATTTTTTTCTCGCCACTGAAACGAGTTACATGGCAACATATAATTGCTCCAGCTGTTAATAGCTCAGATAACTGCTTTTCAAGCTGGACTTTAGGAATCTTCAACGCTTTTGAAATGTCAGCGTCAAGCTGCTCGCCTTGCGTTCTCAAATACTTTAGGATATTTTCACTCATGCATTTACCATTAAACATTACATCAATAATCAACAAACTAGCGTCAAGTTTGCGCTAATCAGACCGGTTGTTCAAGTTATAGCGCCATATTTGCTTTCCGAGATTTAAACTACTCTCATAGAACTCACCTTAGATCAAGAAATCAGGCTTCACATTTTCGTATAAACCCTACCAACGTTAAGCATCTACTCGGTCTATTTTTATTTTTCCAGCCTCTGGATTTGAAAGAGAGCATGACCAACCCGTAACTGTTGACCCGCTATATTCAGGCGGCAGTTTCTTAACAATATTATCCAACTCCGCCTCTACTACGACATTACATGCCTCCAACGTCTTAACATTTGGATTAAACGAGACGTAACTGATCTCCTGCCCTTTTTCATCTTCGAGCATTATTTGAAGAAATATACCCGCCTCTTCAGAGGAATCTGTGGATACAACTTCAGTCTTTTCGCCACAACTCACCAATACAAACATAGCAAGCATCGACAGGCTCACATTCCAAATTCTAATCATTTTCCAACCACCCTCTTTTAAATATAAACGATGCCACTTTATCAAGATTCACACGTTTCTTATGAATTACTTAAAGCGAGGCACCACAATCCCGGCAAAATGTAGAAGCCTTAAGATGCCCCTCACTGAGACACTGACCACACGTTCTGGTTGTCGGTTGCTCTCTTTGAAATACAAACTCTGCACTCACAATGCCAGTTGGCACAACGAGAATCCCCCAACCTAGAAGCATCGTTACTGATGAAACGATCCTACCAATATCGGTTTGAGGAAAAATATCACCAAATCCGACGGTGGTCATCGTCATAATGGCCCAGTAAACTGCCATTGGAATGCTGGTAAAACCGTTCTCGGGACCTTCTACGACATACATCACCGTACCCATAATCAATACAACCATTCCAACAAACGTCAAAAACACTAAAATTTTACGTCTAGAGGCGTAGAGCGCTCGACCCAGTGATGCGTACTCAGCGACATACGCTGTCAGTTTCAACAACCGAAACAATCTTAAAAGCCGAAGTACTCTTATGTCGATAAGCACATGGATGCCCGGGGCAACCAACGCAAGATATGTAGGTATAACCGCCAGAAAGTCTACGATTCCGTAAAAGCTTCGCATATATGCGAAGGGCTTGGGCGCACACCATATCCGAGCACAATATTCAAGGGTAAATACCCCGGTGAATATCCATTCCAACCTCATCAATTGCTCACCCCAGTTGGAATGAATCGAATCTATGCTGTCGAGCATGACAACCGCCACACTCAGAACAATCAACCAAATTAGAGATAGGTCGAAGAATCGCCCCGCAGGCGTGTCGGCCTCAAAAATGACCGTATAGAAACGTCGCTTCCAATCCATAGATGACAACTGCTGCGCAACCATTAAGTCAACACCATTGTCATAGGGTTGAGTTAATTAAGGTCATGCCGTTATTTGTTGGTTTCTCTTATCGAGAATAGATTTTGCCTCAGACATCGTTCGCTCAATCAAGTCTTTGCAAGAAGGAATGTCGTTAATTAATCCGACAACCATGCCGCAAGACCAAACCCCCGCTTCCATTTCTCCATCAACCATCACCTTGGGATAGACACCAGAAACCTCATCTAATACATCATCGATTTGTATGTTTTCACCAAGGGAACGTTCTTTTTCAAGAAGTTTTTGCGCTGCGTTATTGTTTAATACGCGCTCAGTATTACGCAAAGGTCTCATCACTAGCCTGGTATCCAGCTCAGTAGCCTTAAGCAAAGCCTCCTTCACATTAGGGTGGCAAGGCGCCTCTTGGGTTGCCATGAAACGCGTACCCATATTGATCGCATCGGCACCTAACGCTAGAGCAGCAACCAGTGATCGTCCGTCCGCCATACCACCTGAAGCAACAATCGGGATCTCTAATTCATCAGCCGCTCTTGGTAGGAGTATAAAATTAGGAACATCATCTTCTCCCGGATGACCACCACACTCAAAACCGTCGACTGAAACGGCATCACATCCGATAGATTGCGCCTTTAGCGAGTGCCTCACGGAGGTACATTTATGGATCACTATAACCCCTGCCTCTTTTAACGCAGGCATGACCTGTTGCGGATTACGCCCAGCAGTCTCAACAACCTTGACACCCTCTTCTATGATTACTTTTACGTAACCGGGGTAGTCAGGAGTTGCCAATGAAGGAAGGAACGTGAGGTTGACGGCAAATGGTTTATTCGTTAGTGCTTTACACTTTCGGATTTCATTGCGTAAATCCTCGGCCGTTTTCTGAGTCAAACCAGTTATGGTGCCAAGACCACCAGCATTAGAGACCGCAGCAGCCAATTCTGCAAAGCCAACATAGTGCATGCCACCCTGGATAATCGGGTGCTCGATCCCTAGCAGCTCAGTAATTCGCGTTCTCATGTCTATCTATCCTTCTACTCTAAAAGTTATCAACAATATTTTCTAGATTATAAATCCCGTGTACAGTATGAACGTCATCAATACTGTTAAAGTTATTTCAATGCCAGCATACCTTATTGCAGAAATTACCGTCTTAGACCCCAATGGATATGAAGCGTATAGAGCTAGAGTTGGCTCCTCTCTTGCAAGCTATGGTGCTAAATTTCTCGCTCGTGGTGGGACGATAGAAATCATAGAGGGGGACTGGTCGCCCAAAAGGCTCGTGATGTGTGAATTTACTGACATGGAGACAATTCACCAATGGTACTCGTCTGAGGAGTATCAAGACATTAAAAAAATACGAGAAGACACAGCGATATTCAATGTCGTCGCAGTGACCGGATTGTAACGTCGTCCAGCATGTCCGCCAAAGACTGACGTTAGCCGCGCACCATACTAAATTAACTGCCTGAAATACTATGAGGGCCTATCAATTTTCTTGGTAGAACTCGCCCCATACGCGCACGCCTCAGATAATGGTGTTCAAACTTGTCACCAGTTATCAAAATAGTATCTACTTTTTGGGCCCTTGGTGACTGACCGATGATCTTGGCTGTTCTCTTATTTAACAACCCGGTTGCAGACAGCTTATCGTCGTCATCTAACCCCATCACGATCACGCCACGTCCCTTAGAGAGAAATTTGATCTCCTCAGCAGAGAAGATTAATAACTTACCCTTTTCAGACACCACGGCTACCAAATGATCAGTTTCGTGATTAAAAAATTGTGGCGTAATGGGAACCTCACTTTCCGGCATTGACATAAAATCTCGTCCAGCACGTCGATTAGAAACCATATCCCCTAGCTTAGTAAAAAACCCATATCCGCCCGTCGTGGCAACAAAAACACTTGCTTTTAAGGTGCCGGCGATACAATGCATCACTTGAGCGCCATCCTGCAGATCTAATAAGGAGGAAGCAGGCACACCATCTCCCCTACCTGACGGAAGTATATCGGCATCAATACTGTAAGCCCTACCTTTAGAATCTAAAAATACGACTGGATCAACCGATCGGCATTGGATGATCGATGAGAGCCCATCCCCTTCCTTAAAGCTTAGACTGCTGGGCTCAACGTCCCAACCCTGCCTCATTCGAATCCATCCCTTCTTAGAGAACACTACCGTGATCGGCTCATCAGAAGCTTTAACTTCAAGCACAGCTTTCTCCGATACTTCTATAACTGTGCGCCGCTTATCACCGAACTGCTTGCTGTCAGACTCAATCTCTTCGATGATTAACTCTTCAAGATGATTCTTATTCTTCAAAATAGTCTTATAGGCTTTTTGATCTTTAGTGAGGTTTTTGAGTTCCTGTTCCAACTTAATATGTTCAAGTTTAGCTAACTGCCGCAATCTCATATCGAGAATATCGTCTGCTTGGCGCTCAGATAGATTAAATTCTGACATTAAATCCTGTCGAGGCTTTTCTGAATTTCTGATTATTTTCAGAACATCATCCACATTGAGAAGGACCAACAACCGCCCCTCTAAAACATGTATGCGGTCTTCAACTTTCTCCAGGCGGTAAGCAGTTCGTCGCGTCACTGTTGAACGTCGAAATTCAATCCACTCCGTTAATATCTCGAGAAGATTCTTCCCCGTTGGACGGCCATCTAATCCAACATTGACAAGATTAATAGAAACATTTGTTTCTAAACTAGTGCGTGCAAGTAATGCATTAATGAATTCATCTTCACCAATCCTCGATGTCTTTGGCTCGAAGACCATACGAACTGGATTATTACGATCCGATTCATCACGCATTCGATCTAGCACCGACAACATGGCTTGCTTTTCTTTTTGCTGAGTTATTGTAATTGTCTTCTTTCCAGCCCGCGGCTGAGGATTTGTGATCGCATCGATTTCCTCTTGAATTTTTCTAGATGAAACACCCGGAGGCAGTTCTGTGACTACCAACTGCCATTGTCCTCGTGCTAATTTCTCCACGGTCCATCTAGCCCGCACTCGAACCGCACCCCGACCTGTCGTATAGACTTCTGAGATATCCGAGGAACTGGTGATGATTTGAGCCCCTCCCGGAAAATCTGGGCCCTTAATATGACGCATGACCTGTTTGATACTCATCTCTGGTTTCTTGATGAGCGAGACAACCGCCGAAGACACCTCACTGAGGTTATGGCTAGGCACCTCCGTTGCCATACCTACGGCAATACCACTTGCACCATTGAGTAATAAAACAGGCAAACGAGCAGGTAGCAAACAAGGCTCATTGACACTACCGTCGTAGTTAGGAATAAAATCAACCGTTCCCTCATCCAATTCACTGAGCAGTACCTCGGCAAAATTCGTGAGTCTTGCCTCTGTATACCTCATGGCAGCAGCATCGTCGCCATCTCTAGATCCGAAGTTTCCCTCACCATCAACCAAGGGATAACGAAGCGTAAAATTCTGGGAAATTCGAACTAAGGCATCGTAGACCGACGAATCACCATGAGGGTGAAACTTACCTAAGACATCACCGACAACTCGTGCTGATTTTTTCCTGGGATTACCGGCGATGGCATTCATTTCCCACATTGCATATAAAATTCTTGACTGTACCGGTTTCTGACCATCAGCGAGCCTTGGCAGAGCTCGATCCTTAACCGTGGCTATGGCGTACTGCAAATATTGAGTTGATGCATATCTGCCTAATGGAATGGCATCAGAGAAATTAATACGGCCCAAGGGCGCAAAATAATCTGGTAGTACATCAGTGGCTTTACGTAAAGAGACAGCATTGGGCTTCTTCACAGGATTTTCTTCGACTTTACTCATTTCAAATAACTCTTTCTGTTGACTCATATCATTGCTTGATCGAAGTTACATATCTTATTTATTACTTCAAAATAAATGTGAATTGGACCAATTCATCATTGCCATCGGACAAACTGAATATCCACTCTCCCGCCGGAGCCTCTTTTTCTGCTCGGGCGTTGTAACCCACACACCCAAATGCCGTACCGTTAACGACCTTAAATTTTCGCGGGACGTTGTATCCGATATTAGGCCAACCTCCATCATCCACGATCTCAGGGTGAGCCAACGTCTGCGTGAGCATATACTTATTATCATCAAAAAAATTGACAAAGACCTCAAAACAAAAACCAAATTGCACGACCTCTCCTGCTGGAACAATTTTTGTTTGTTTAATCAATTCCCGAGCATCATTATAAATACCGTACTCAATAATCTTAGCCTCTTGCCCGGCAATCCCACTCGAGCAAAAAAGACATAACATCAAAGCACTAGACCGACAAAAAACTACGAACTTGTTCATGAGAAATCAGCCTCGACTAAGTTGCCAAAAGTCTCCATCCAATTTCGACGCTGCCCCGCATTCTCGCGTGCCATCATCATTCCAAATATATCTAACGATTCTTCCATAACGTCCTCAAAAGTCACTTGTAAAGTACGTCGTGTATCAGGATTGAGCGTTGTATCCCATAGTTGATCTGGGCTCATTTCACCTAACCCCTTAAATCTACTCACCGACCATCCTTGGCGCTTGATGCCCTCATCAATCAATTTTTCTTCTAAAATTTTAAGCTCCTGCTCATCCAGAACATATAACTTACGTGCCGGTTTATTCTTTCCATGCGAAGGCACATCAATCCGGAAAAGTGGCGGTTGCGCAATGTGAATATGCCCACTCTGAATTAACTTGGGAAAATGTCGAAAAAATAATGTGAGTAGCAAAACCTGAATATGAGCACCGTCGACATCAGCATCCGCGAGAATATTGATTCTGTGATACCGTAAATTGGTTAGATCTATTGCATCATCCAAGGTGTGGTGATCTATACCTATGGCCAGCGCGATAGCCTCGATTTCTTTGTTTGAATAAAGCGAATTCGGGGCATCCTGCCATGTATTTTTAGGCTTACCTTTCAAGGGTAGAATCGCTTGAAATTCTTTATCTCTCGCCCCTTTTGCTGACCCACCTGCGGAATCACCCTCCACAATAAAAAGTTCATTACGGGCAGGGTCTTCAGACGCACAATCCGTCAGTTTTCCTGGCAACACTGCTATTCCAGATGTTTTTCTTCGTTCTGTTTTTTGAGCTGAACGGGTTCGCTGTACTGCTTGCCGGAGAACCAACTCAGCAATACGCTTGCCTTCATCGACATGTTGATTTAGCCACAACTCAATCGGATCTCGAATCATTTGCGACGCGAGCTTAAATGCATCGCGCGAAATAAGCTCATTTTTCACTTGACCTTTAAACTGGGGGTCGAGAATTTTACATGCTAAAACGAAATTAGCCCTAGACCACACATCATCGGGGACAACCTTTAAACCTCTTTGCCCCATGGCATGGTGGTCGATAAAACTCTTAATCGCCTGATACACCCCATCTCTAAGTCCGGAAACGTGTGTCCCACCTTGGCGAGTAGGAATCATATTTACGTAGGATTCGCTAATGACCTCCCCTTCCGTTGTCCACGACAACGCCCATTGTGCACCTTCACCCTCTGCAAACAAGTTGGATTCAGATGAATTTTTAACGTACCGCTCACCGAAAAAAGTGGTCCCCACTGTGTCCCGCCCGACGATAGCCTCAGCAAAATAGCCTTCTATGCCTTTAGGGAAATGCCAGGTCTGTGTGTCAAATGATCCATTCTTCTCAACGCCTAGAGAAAAACGCACACCAGGTAATAGCATCGCTTTGGCTCTGAGTAATGCCGTAAGCGCGACAATATCAAACTTCACGCTATCGAAATACTTCGCATCTGGCCAAAACCTAATGCGTGTTCCTGTTTTATTACGCGCAACCTCTTTCAATTTTTTAAGTGGTACTTTAACTTTGCCATTAGGGCCAAAGATAATTTCGTGCACAGCGCCATCTCTTGTCACCTCCGCCTCTAATTTCGTCGAAAGGGCATTACTGACACACACACCAACTCCATGAAGTCCACCCGCGATGCGATAAACTGACTCAGAATCTGTTTTTCTAAATTTTCCACCTGAGTGCAACGTCGTAAAAATAACCTGAATTGCAGGAATCTTTTTGGTACGGTGGATATCCACAGGGATTCCGCGACCATCATCTATAACCTCAGCAGAACCATCCTCATAAAGTTTGATCTCCGCACTTTTCGCATATCCCGCCAAACCTTCATCTGAGGCATTATCAATAACCTCCACTAAGGCATGATTCGGATTCACTGGATCGGTGTACATACCGGGACGATGCAAAATAGGAGATAAATCCTCGAGAATTTCAATGTCGTCAGCAGTGTATTTAGTGGCTCTTTTATTCATACAACCTTTTACCGTTTAAGTATTTTTTTCAAGCATTCGATAGTCAATTTGGCACGGCCGTTATATCGGCAACCGATTGGAACTTTGCGCGTCGCCAGTTTAACCGAGTTCCAAGACTGCGCATTTAGTAAGCTATTTACTCGGGTCAACAACGACTGCAGGCCTAGACCTCAATCTCGGAACGGGCCTCAATGGCGCAAGAGGGTGCAACAAAGGAATTTTTAAAAACTCCTCTTTCATGAAATCAACAAAGAGTTTTACCTTTCTCGGAATCAGTCGGTTAGACGGATAAACGGCAGAAATTTTGATAGGGTCTGAAGCGTAATCATTTAAAAGTGGAACTACGGTTCCACTCTCAATCTGCTCCTTAACGAGCAATGCTGGAACTAACGCTATACCAACTCCGTTCAATACAGCGTCACGAATGGCATACCCACTATTTGCCCTAAAATTACCACCCACTTTTATCGAAAGGAGTCCTTTGGCATCTCGTAATGGCCAAACACTAGAAAAAAGATGCGTGTATGTGATGCAGTTATGATTTTTTAAATCATTGGGTACGCCTGGTGCGCCATATTTTGACAAGTAGGACGGGGAGGCAACGCAAACCCGAGCACTACTTCCAACATGACGGGCAATTAATTGAGAATCTTCAAGTTCTCCAAACCGAATCCCAACATCAAAGCCCTCCTGAACCAAATCGGCGTAACGATCATCGAAGGAGAGGTCGACACCAAATTCAGCAACTTGATTCCGAAATGCCAGTAAGAGCGGCAACATATAGATTTGTCCGAACGCAACAGGACTGGTGATCCGAAGCGTGCCGGTCGGTTTATTTACTAAGCCCAAAACCTCAGTTTCAAGCTCATTGACATCATCTATAATCCGCTGGCAACGCTCAAAATACTCTTTACCAGCCTCAGTCAGTGAAATTTTACGCGTTGTTCGATTGAGTAGGCGAACACCGAGACTTTGTTCAAGCATATTCATATGCTTACTGACAGACGGCTGGAGCATTTCTAACTCCCTCGCAACAGCAGAGAAACTTCCCGTCTCCACAATACGAACAAAGAGATTCATTAACTTAAATCTATCCACAATTCACCATATATATCTATAATTAAGAATAAATATTGCTTATTTATATATATGTCAATATAAAAGAATATATTATATATGAAATTATATTGACGCATCGCAACAAATAGAATACATTTGTAACTCTTCTTTTTAATCTCCTCCTAGAGAAAGAAGTTTTTAGAAGCCCTCAAAACTGAGGGCTTTTTTTTGTGCTGCAATATTATTACATCAAGGAGCGATTTGAGCTTAACAGAATCCGGATAAAAATTACTCAGTTATATTTTGGAATATATCATATTCAATTTACTGGTATTGTTAATCTTTAAGAATATAAATATGATCTATCTCATGGTTAGCGAGCAATGTTTTACGTGCCCTAGCTTGAGTTCTCTTTAATTACCTCCTCCCTAAAGAGTAATTCCCTCAGCCCCCCTCCCCCTGGGGGGCTTTTTTTGGCTAAATATCAAGCTGAACAGGATGAGCAATTTTTCTGTATCCTTGACACCTCTACGAGAGACTTTGAATTAAACACTTTTAGGGAGTAATGACTTGACTCTAGGTCGCGTTTTATCAATAGTTTTGAGCTGTTTACTAATACACGCCACACCGACGCTTGCCCTCACGGATAAAGAAATCATTGCTCAACTGAGAAGCCCAGAAAACAGCACCGGCAACATCGCAGACGCAGTCGAAACCGTTACAGGACATCGTGGCTGGATGAGTGCGGATATGAAACCTCTATTTGATGTCAAGATCGTGGGTAAGGCAGTCACCGCTCTCATGACGCGCGGCCTCAAAACGGATAATCGCGAGTATCCGCCTTATCATTTGCAAATTCTAGACACAGCGGAGCCCGGGAGCATATTAGTCTACGTCATGGAAGACGGGCTGAACGTTGCCGCAATTGGAAACTTAATGGCAACGACCGCACAAATTCGGGAACTAGAAGGTATCGTCATTGATGGCGCCGCGTGGGATATTACCGCCATTAGAGCTATCCAATTTCCAGTCTTTACGAGACGAGTGAGTCCCGCCACCTCCGTTGGACGCATGATCCCTGTTGCGAAACAAATTGCAGTGATGTGCGGAGGAGTACTGGTAAATCCAGATGATTTTATTGTGGGCGACCCTGACGGTGTAGTTGTTATCCCGCACGACGCAGCAGAAGCGGTCCTCAAGCTACTCGCTGAATACGACCAAAAAGAATCAAAAATGATGCCTATTATTAAACGCGAAAAATCGATTTTAAAAGCAATTGAGATCTACAAACGCTACTGATTCCTAAGCCCACATGGCAGACATATTCAACTCATCTTCAGTAATAAAAAATCGCATCGCTGCGCTTACCGAAGAACATCGCGATCTCGATGAGGTGGTCTCGGCACTTAACGCATCTGCCTCCTCCAACGAATTAAAAATACGCAGGCTAAAGAAACGTAAACTGCTACTAAAAGACCAGATCACCCAACTTCAAAAGATACAGATTCCAGACATATTGGCGTAAAAAAACCACCTACAAAGAGGTGGTTTTTTTACGCCAATTAATAGTTACTGATCAAAGTTATCAGTAACAGCACCCTTTGATGCAGTCGACACTAAGTAAGCATATTTCGCTAGCAATCCACGCTTAAATCGTGGCTCAGGCTGTTTCCAATTAGCCCTACGCTTCGCTAACTCTTCGTCAGAAACATTAACCTCAATCACCAATTTACGCGCATCGATAGTTATCTCATCACCCTCTTCGACTAAGGCTATGGTCCCACCTACAAACGCTTCAGGCGCGACATGACCGACTACCATCCCCCAGGTGGCTCCTGAGAAACGCCCATCCGTCAAAAGCCCAACGGACTCACCCAATCCCGCACCAATTAATGCTGAAGTTGGCGCGAGCATCTCTTGCATCCCTGGTCCCCCTTTTGGACCTTCATAGCGAATGACTACCACATCGCCAGCTTTAATCTTGCCACCCATAATAGCTGCCATAGTCTCCTTCTCGGAATCAAAGACTCGAGCAGGGCCTGTGATCACAGGATTCTTGAGACCTGTGATTTTCGCAACACACCCCTCCGTAGCAAGATTACCCTTGAGGACAGCCAAATGACCCTGCTTGTATAACGGCTTATCAAATGGTCTTATCACATCCTGATCAGAAGACGGCTCACTTGGAACATGCTCCAATTCCTCCGCGATGGTTCGACCCGTGATTGTCATACAGTCTCCATGGAGCAGTCCATTTACCAGAAGCATTTTCAGTACCTGAGGCACACCACCCGCTTTATGCAGATCGACACCAACATACTTTCCGGATGGCTTGAGATCACAAAAAACAGGGGTTTTCTGACGAATACGCTCAAAATCGTCGATAGTCCAATCAACATCGGCAGCAGACGCAATCGCTAAATAATGTAGAACAGCGTTTGTGGAACCACCCGTCGCCATAATCAAGGACACGACGTTTTCAATCGACTTTTTCGTAATGATGTCCCTTGGGCGAATATTGTTTTTAATCGCATTAGCCAGCACTCGACCAGATTCTCCAGCTGAATCTGCCTTTTCAGGATCAACTGCAGCCATAACTGAGGAGCCCATCAAACTCATGCCCAGAGCCTCGAAGGAAGACGACATGGTGTTTGCGGTAAACATGCCGCCACAAGCTCCAAACGTAGGACATGCATTTTTTTCTATACCGACGAAATCTTCTTTGGATATTTTCCCAGCACTGTAAGAGCCCACCGCTTCATAAGCACTTGCAATGGTTAAATCCTCGCCCTTCCAATTACCCGGCTTGATGGTCCCTCCATACACATAAATAGCGGGTACATTCATTCTTGCGATTGCCATCATGCCGCCGGGCATATTTTTATCACAGGCCCCAACGACCAAAACGCCATCCATCATTTGCCCATTGACTGAAGTCTCAATGGCATCTGCGATAACTTCTCGAGACACCAAAGAATATTTCATACCGTCAGTTCCCATTCCAATACCATCAGTGACAGTCGGGACACCGAAGACTTGCGGCATACCACCAGCCTCGCGAATCGCATCCATCGCCCGATCAACTAAAGGCTGGATGCCCGCATTACACGGATTCATGTTTGAGTGTCCATTCGCAACGCCAACAATTGGTTTTTGGAAATCATCATCCCCGAAATCCACCGCTCTCAACATTGCGCGATTGGGGGCTCTAACATCGCCACCAGTGATCAATTTACTACGCCAATTATCAGCCATTTTTATGCTCCCCTACATATTTAAGATTAATACCCATCAAGAACCTAAGTGTAATGAAATTCAGGTACTTAAAGTACTTTCATCAACCACACGCTTTGTCACCTGAAGGGTACTCTTATTATTTTTAAAATCTCTCGAAGTTGCAAATAATTTACCAATTGTCCATCCTCCCGATAGAATGGTCTAATATATTAAACATGTACTTTTAATATATAATATGTATTAATGGAGCTCAGACATCTTAGATATTTTGTTACAGTAGCTAGCGAACTACACTTTGGGCGTGCGGCATCCAAATTAAACATATCTCAACCTCCGCTGTCGATGCAAATCCGCGATCTGGAACGAGAGGTTGGCGTAGAGCTTCTCTATCGAACCAAAAGGAGCGTATCACTCACTCAAGCAGGGAGCGCCTTCCTTGACGAAGCCAAAGATATAATCTCTCGCGTCAATCGAGCTAAAACCTCAGCACAGCAAGCCGGTCGAGGAGAAAGCGGTAACTTAACAATAGGCTTTATAAGTGTCGCCGACTACAATGTGCTCCCCCATGTTCTTCGTGAATTTCAAAAAAAATACCCATCTGTATCTCTAGGCTTACGAGAGGCCACCACCGATACTCAACTTGCAGATCTGGCCAGCGGTGTAATCGATATTGGGTTTCTTTTATCCCCGGTAAACACCGAAGGGATCGCATCATTCCTAATTGCTAAAGAAAGACTGATTGCTGTACTACCAGCCAATCATCCTCAGGCAAAAACGAAAAACGCCATCTCGATTAAATCATTAGCAGCTTCCCCCTTTATCATGACACCAAGACAACACGCGCCTGGGCTTTATGACAGCATCATTAGATTTTGTGAAAAATTCGAGGTTCGGCCTCGTATCGCCCAAGAGGCGATCCAGATGCAAACAATTGTCAGCTTAGTATCGGCCGAAATGGGAGTTTCTCTAATACCCGAATCGATACAGAACCTTCAGAGAACTGGAGTTGTCTATAAAGCTATTAAAGAAGTCACGCCCACAATTGAGATTCACTTAGCCTGGAAGGAATCGAACCAACTACCAAGTCTTAATAGATTTTTAGAAGTCACGAGAAATTCCATGAAAACATACGTAAAAGACTGACACATGATCACTCAAACACTTTATAGCGAAAACGAGACTGTATTGTTTGGTAAAGAAATCGCCAAAAACCTAAGACCAGGCGTGTTTATCGCCCTTAAGGGGACCTTAGGCGCTGGGAAAACCTGTCTTTGTCGAGGAATTTTGAGCGGATTGGGCCATACGGGTCACGTGAAAAGTCCAACATATCCGCTCGTGGAAATTTACAGCTTAGAGTCCTCAACAATCTATCACTTTGACTTTTATCGCATCACAAATCCAATGGAAGTCATTGAGGCGGGTTTTAGAGAGGTCTTTATCAATACAAACATATGCCTTGTCGAATGGCCAGAGAATGCGGAAAGCGTTCTGCGCGTCCCTGACATTACGATATCGATTATCTTTAACACAGATTCCAGAGATATTTCTGTAACAGCAGCGAGCGAACTTGGGAAACAGTGCTTGGAGGGGCTTCAGTGATGCGTCACACGTTATTACAACTGCTGGCATCAATCTTGCTATGCAACACACTTATTAGCACGACACTATCAGCAGACGAGTCAGGCAATTACGTCGAGTCCACCAACTATCAAGTCATAAAAAATAAATCCCTGATTGAAATCACATTCTCACAAAGAACCAATTACAAGCACGACCAGCTTCAAAATCCTTATCGGATCTATTTCGACATGGAGGTCAAAGACATTGACAAAAAACTAATTGCACTCATAGATGCCATCAACAAACAGACAGGGCTTATAACAAAAGCTGTGATCGCAAAAAACAAACCCGACATCGTTCGCATCGTTTTTCAATTCACGCGAGGTACGAATACCCGCATCAGCGGAGATAATAAAGGCATTAAAATAATCGCCTCACAAAGTGAAATACCAGACCTTATAGATAACTTCTATCAAGCTGAAGCTACTCAAACCAAAAATAAAATTTGGGAAAAAGAAAAGTATGTAATTGCCATTGATGCAGGGCATGGCGGCAAAGATCCCGGGGCGGTAGGCCGCAAAGGAACAACAGAAAAAAGCGTTAACCTGTCTATTGCTAGGAGATTAAAAAAACTCATCGATAAAGAAAAAAATATGCAAGCTGTCCTGACTCGTAATAATGACGTCTACGTCAAACTTTCTGACCGAATCAAAAAAATTAGGAAATATCAACCGACTATTTTCATTTCCATTCATGCCGATGCCGCAGAAAACCGAAAGGCCAGCGGGTCTTCAGTATTTATACTTCCACGTAAAGATGAGGTCGCAAGCTCTCGTTACGCCAAGCTCATAGCAGAGAAAGAGAATGAAATGGATCTTTTGTTTGATCCAGACATAGACAATCGAGACAAAGACACGCAAAAAACAATATTGGACTTATCCCAGAACGTCACACGGTATCTCAGCGAACAACTCGGCACAGGTGTACTTCGACACCTGGGGAAAGTTAACAACCTACATAAAAAGAAAGTTGAAAAAGCGAATTTTGCTGTACTGAAATCGATCGATGTGTGTTCAATCTTGGTCGAAACTGCATTCTTAAGTAACAGTCAGGAAGAGAAGCAACTAAAGACGGCTGAGTATCAAGACCGTTTGGCCCTAGCCATCCTGCAAGGCATTAAAGAATTCCTAAAAAATACACCGCCGGAACAACTTGGTGTCAAAATATCCCAACACTAAAGATCCAGAAAAACCGAATGATGATTACCGGAATACTTCTAGCAGCAGGCTTAAGTAGTCGATTTGGCTCTCAAAAATTAATTGCTACACTACCATCAGGATTACCAATAGCCGTAGCCTCATGGAGAGCACTTAAAGAAGCTCACGACAACTCTATTGCCGTCATTCGACATGATGACGCAATATTAAAAACCATCTTTGAAAGCGAAAAAATTCCATTCCTCATATGCCAGGATGCACATTTGGGTATGGCTCGCAGTCTATTAACCGGAATTCAAAATACTCTTAATTCAGACGGCTGGATTATCGCCTTAGGTGACATGCCATTGATAGACCCTGAAACAATAAAAATAATCGCGAAAGCCACGTCAGACCAAGAGATCCGCAAATTAGTGTTTCGCCCAACCTTTCATAAAAAACCAGGCAATCCAGTAGGCTTACGCTCAACACTACTCGACGAATTAATGGGGCTCCAAGGAGACGAAGGAGCGCGTCAAATCATCAAAAGCCACATAAGCGACACCCATTTCATTCCTGTTGAGGACGAAGGCATTATTAAAGATATCGATACGCAACAGGATTTAGAAACAATCAGTACCAAAAAAAACTAACGGTACTTGCCATCCCATGGCCCCGGCGTTAGGGAGGCACTTCGGCCATTCTCCGTCACTTTAGGCCTATTAAGCGAAAAAGTGTTCTCTGGGGTAACGTGGCAGTAATCCATGTAGCCCATTCGAGCGATCAATCCCGCCTTTGCGCTATCAAATAAACCCCCAGATAGATATTCATCATTAATATACACCCCCACGACAAAACCCAGGATTAGGTTATGTTTAGACGCCCCATCATCGCTAAGCCCTTTGGGAATTGGAAGCACTTTCCAAAGTTTGCACTCAAGAGCCGCTGGACTATCAGCCACCCGCGGTGGCGCTACTAACTGGGAATCTGCGGATGCAAGGGTAGCCAAATCAAACTCACTGACATTTTTATCAACTACGGCTGAACTCATGTTCATAGCATCACGCAAACGATAAGTCGCTAGAGAACACACGAACTCTCCAGTTTCTTCGATGTTAGTCAAAGTATCTTTGCGTTGGTTAGAGGAAATCATCACCATCGGTGGGGCATCACTCACAGCATTAAAATAACTGTAAGGCGCGAGATTAACTTTGTTGTTCTTGGAGAGAGTGGATACCCACCCAACCGGTCGAGGAGCTACGAGAGCTTTGAACGGGTCATGCTCAAGGCCATGATTATTTACGTTAGTTTCGTAGAACATATGCGATTTACCTCGAGCCGAAAAAAATCAAATCTAATCTAATGCCTTGACGATATCCTCCACTACTTTTTTAGCGTCACCAAACACCATCATAGTCTTGTCCATGTAAAACAATTCATTATCCAGACCTGCGTAACCGGCCGCCATTGATCTTTTATTCACAATGACATTGCGGGCTTTGTGAGCTTCTAAAATTGGCATCCCATAAATAGCGCTGCCAGGTGTTCGGGCTGCGGGATTTACCACATCATTCGCTCCCAATACGAAAACCACATCAGTCTGACCAAAGTCACTGTTGATATCATCCATTTCAAATACTTGGTCATAATCCACTTCCGCCTCGGCCAGCAACACGTTCATATGTCCTGGCATTCGACCCGCCACTGGATGAATCGCATAACGAACGTCAATACCCTTAGCAATCAACTTTTCAGCCATCTCTTTTACTATGTGCTGGGCACGGGCGACCGCGAGCCCATAACCAGGAACGATTACAACAGAGTCTGAATTTCCCAACAGAAACGCGACATCATCAGCACTACCCGATTTAACAGGTCGCGCCTCTGCAGCTCCAGATTGCACACCCTCTTGGGCACCAAAGCCGCCTAGAATCACACTAAAAAATGAACGATTCATGGCCTTACACATAATGTAAGAAAGAATCGCGCCGGAAGATCCAACCAAAGATCCGGCGATTATCAACATTGAATTATTTAACGAGAACCCAATACCTGCAGCAGCCCAGCCAGAGTAGCTGTTCAACATTGACACGACAACCGGCATATCGGCCCCGCCGATGGGGATAATAATCAGCACTCCTAGAACAAATGCAATCGCCATCATGAGGACAAAGGGTAGCCACTCCTGCGTGAGGAAGAACCATACGCCGCATGCCACCATTAAAATCGCCAGCACTAGATTTATGAGGTGCTGCCCTTTGAAGACAATAGGCGCACCTTGAAAAATCCGCAGCTTGTAGCTACCGGATAGTTTTCCGTACGCGATGACCGAACCAGAAAAGGTAATCGCACCGATAAATGTACCGACAAAAAGCTCGAACCGATTGCCTCCAGGGATGAGTCCATTAACTAACTCAATACCTAATGCAGTAGGTTCCGCGACTGCCGCTACCGCAATGAACACAGCAGACATACCTATCATAGAGTGCATGAATGCAACCAGTTCCGGCATCTTAGTCATCTCGACACGTTTAGCCATAAACGCACCCAGCCCACCACCAACAACCATACCTCCAAAAACATTGACCAAACCAGACTCGGACCCAACAGACAGCTTCACAATAAGCGCAACCGTGGTTACTACTGCGATCGCCATGCCGATCATCCCGAATGCGTTACCCATTCGTGATGTATTTGGATGAGACAGACCTTTAAGCGCCTGAATAAAACAAACCGAGGCAAGCAAATACAAAAGCACAACGATATTCATACTCATTTTGCAGCTCCATCAGCAAGTTTCTTTGGTTTCTTTTTGAACATTTCGAGCATACGTTTCGTGACTAAAAATCCACCAACGACGTTAACAGAAGCCAGAGCAACTGCAGCTACACCCATTACCTGCCCTAGCAAAGTTTCAGTCATCGCTGCGGCCAGCATAGCCCCGACAATCACTATGGCTGATATTGCATTAGTGACTGACATCAAAGGGGTATGCAGCGCTGGGGTGACATTCCACACCACGTGATATCCGACATATATGGCGAGCACAAAAATAATGAGATTGATAATGGTCGGATTAATTAACTCCATCTGGTGACTCCCTATCAAAAAATATTTTAACTAGAATGCGACGACACCAAAGTGCCGGATACAACTTCATCTTCCAAATTCAATTCGAAGGCTCCAGTGTCTTTGTTGACAACTAACTCCATAAAATTCAGCAAGTTTCTCGAGTATAAGGCGCTTGCATCTGACGCCACGCCCGATGGAATATTAACCGATCCAATTAAGATCACGCCATGCTGCTCCGTTGTTTCGTTAGAGCGCGTTAGGGGGCAGTTCCCCCCTTGCTCTGCTGCCATATCTACAATCACCGACCCGGTTTTCATAGACTTAACCATCTCCTCAGTGACAAGAATCGGTGCTGGCCTGCCGGGTATAAGAGCTGTTGTGATCACAATATCCGCCTGCTCTAATCTTTTAGCGATTAACTCTGCCTGGCGCTTTTTATAATCATCACTCATCTCTTTGGCGTACCCGCCTTCACCTTTCGCGAGATCCTGTTCCTCTTCAGTTAACGGAACCTCAATAAACTTCGCACCCAGCGATTCCACTTGTTCTTTTGTTTCAGGCCTGACATCAGTCGCCTCAACAACCGCACCCAAACGTTTTGCAGTGGCAATAGCCTGAAGGCCGGCAACACCCACACCCATAACAACCACTCGCGCCGCTTTGATGGTTCCGGCCGCAGTCATTAACATAGGCATAATCTTTTGATAAGCGTTCGCAGCCATCAAAACGGCTTTATATCCCGCCAAGTTGGCCTGTGACGATAGTACGTCCATTGACTGAGCTCGTGAAATTCGCGGCAACCGTTCCATAGCAAAGCCTATGACCCCAGCGTCTTTCAGACGCCGAATCGCAGATTCGCTGTGAGGCTGTAAGAGCCCAATCAAAACTTGGCCTCTTTTTAACATTGCGGCCTCGCCCTCATTCGGACTTTGAACCTTAAGTACGATCTCTGCACGTTCATAGATCTCCGCCGCACCAGCAATCAATGTCGCGCCGGCTGCCTCGTAATCACCGTCTGGGAAGAACGAATTTAGACCGGCCCCCTTTTGAACTAAGACTTGATGAAGACCTTTGGATACAAATTTTTTGACCGTCTCAGGTGTTGCGGCAACACGGTTCTCACCGTCTAGTATCTCAGCTGGAATTCCAATTAACATCAATAAACATCCTTCCTATTGTCATTGGGATGAAATTACTTAAAACTTAAGCCAGAATGGAATGAGTGCAAGAGATATCTCTGGGAAGTAAACATTATAATTCATCCAATCAATTTGATTCAAATTCTACATGAAGGGAAAATTAGTCGTTCAAAATCTGTACCATCAGACACCATGCCCAACATCAAACCATTACCTGACATTCTGATCAGCCAAATAGCCGCTGGCGAAGTCGTAGAACGTCCCTCATCTGCATTAAAAGAACTGATTGAGAATAGTATTGACTCAGGCGCTGAAGAAATTAATATTTCGATCGTCGAAGGAGGGATAAGAGAAATTAGAGTTTCAGATAATGGCCCGGGCATCCCACTGAGTGAAATCAAGCTGGCATTGTCTCGACATGCCACCAGCAAAATTAGTGAACTAACCGATTTAGAATCGATTTGTAGCCTTGGATTCCGAGGAGAGGCATTGGCGTCGATAGCGTCAGTGTCTCAGCTTAACCTCTCTAGCAAACACTCAAGTGACGACCATGCTTGGGAAATAAGTGCTGACGGGGGGCGCGTATCAGAGCCCAAACCATCAGCACTAGCTATTGGAAGCGTTGTAACGGTATCAAACCTCTACTTCAATACGCCAGCAAGGAAGAAGTTTCTTCGCTCACCAAACACTGAATATGGGCACTGTGATGAGGTTTACAAACAAGCAGCACTAGCAAACCCAACAATCCGCTTCTCCATCACACACAATGGCAAGCCTCGACGAAGAGCCCAGGCTGACGTGGTTGACATGCGAATTCAAGAAACATTGGGGTCCGAGTTAACAGATACCAGCATTTGGATCAATGAAGGAAGCGAAGCCTTATCCATAAAAGGATTGATCCAACAGCCCGCTTATGACGCCAAAAATAAAGACACACAATATCTCTTTATAAACGGACGATTCGTTCGAGACCGAGTGATATCCCATGCTATAAGACAAGCGTTTAATGACGTTCTACACCATGGGAAATCAATCTCTTACGTTTTATTTGTCCAAATCGACCCAAGCTTAGTGGACGTAAACGTACATCCAAGAAAAACAGAAGTACGATTTCGCGAGTCTCAAGCGATGCACCAATTTGTTTTTCACGCAATCGAAAAAAAATTGTCATCTGGCGAACGGCTACCGCATAAAAATATACACTCATTCTTTACAGATAATGCGGGGCCAGAAGGCTCTCAACAGTCATTCTCCCAAACCAATCTGAGATTGTCCGAGAGGTATGCCCAGAGCCCGGCTTCTGGGTTTAGCGGCTCAGAACTGACGCTTGGTGGTATCGAAGGACCAGATGCCCCGAAACAGCACGATCCAAAGGATATATCTAACTGGAGTCAATCCGACGAAAACATTGAAAACAAATACCCCTTAGGTTTTGCCCTCGCACAACTGAGTGGCGTATACATTCTTGCGCAAAACCAAGATGGCTTAATCATTGTTGATATGCATGCGGCTCACGAACGCATCGTATACGAACACCTTAAAACAGCACTAGAATTGAAACAAATACCCAAGCAATCCCTTCTAATCCCTATCAATGTAACTGTTAGCCTCGCCCAAATGGCAGTACTCCATGAAAATGAGGCCCTACTGAATACACTTGGTTTTGACTTTTCGACATCTGGCCCAGAGAGCGTAGCCATAAGATCTATTCCATCCTTTCTGGAGCAAGGAAAGGTTTCAGAGTTGATGCTCAACGTCATTAAAGACATCGTTGATTACGGAGGCTCACGCGTATTAGAGGAACATCGCAACGAAATTTTATCGACACTCGCATGTCACTCAGCGGTTCGTGCCAATCGAAAACTTACGAATGAGGAAATGAATCACTTACTGCGAGATATGGAGCAGACTGAACGATCAGATCAATGCAATCATGGCCGACCTACTTGGTTTCAGATTTCATTATCTGAACTCGACCATCGATTCATGCGCGGCCAATAGTCGGCTCATTTCAGAACCGCTCAGCAAATACTTCAAGATGAATGAGGAAAGCTTAACCCACGCAATTTGTCTCTTAGGTCCTACAGCGACAGGAAAAACAGACATATGTCTCGAGCTTGCCCAACACTTACCAATCGAGGTCATCAGCGTGGACTCAGCCCTCGTTTATCGCGATATGAATATCGGCACAGCAAAACCAGAGTTGGATGCACTATCGCAATGCCCGCACCACTTAATAAACATTATTGATCCAAATGAGTACTATTCGGCCGCACAATTCAAGGTCGACGCAGAAAACTTAGCGAAGAAAATCAAAAGTCGTGGAGCAATCCCAGTTTTTGCTGGTGGCACCATGATGTATTACAAGGCCCTCAAGGACGGATTAAACCAATTACCTGTCCGAGATGCCGACATTCGTAAAGAGATAGACCTAGAGGCTAAGCAGCATGGATGGCCTCACATCCATGAAAAATTAAAAAAAATAGATCCTGAGACAGCAAAGCGACTCAATCCAAACGATTCACAAAGAATTCAACGTGCGATGGAGGTATTCAATATAACGGGTGAACCAATGAGCAAGTTGCTTGATGCCACTATTTCAAACCAAACAACTATCAAAACAATCGATATTGCCCTTGTGCCTGAATCAAGATCAAGATTGCATGAACATATTGGTCTTCGATTTAAGAAAATGATTACTATGGGCCTCATCGAAGAAGTCGTTCAACTCAAGAAAACCTGGGATTTATCACTAGAGATGCCTTCGATGCGCTGCGTTGGCTATCGTCAAGTGTGGGAGTTCCTAGAGGGCAAGTATGACGAACAAGCCCTGATCGATAAAGGTAGTGCTGCCACGCGTCAGCTGGCTAAAAGACAGCTCACTTGGCTACGCAGCTTTTCAATCAAACATGTACTCGACCCATACTCACAAAACACCAGGCCTCAAATTAAAAGACTGGTTGAAACTCTCACAAGTTGAATCACGAATCACGCGAACGCTTTGCCGCAACCCAGGCCTCCAGTTCACCATCCTGTAGTTGCACAGTCATCTGATCGTCAATTGCTATGAGTTTGGTACTGCGCAGAATGTCACCTTTCTTGTTTCTAACGATTGCGTAACCTCTTGATAAGACGTGCTCAGGATCGAGGTGAGACAGGCTACTATTCAATCCTGACAAGCGACCTTGGAACTGATTAAGGGTAGCGACCATTCCTCGATGGATGCGTTTTTGCCAATCCTGAATCAACTCCAATGAGTGTGCCCCATCGGGTCGCGCTCGACGCAACTCCACCCCAACCGTCGTTACACGAAATTTTTGGTGGCGCAACAAACGATGAACAAGCCCGTTCATTCTTGTTGCGATGCGATTGAGCTCTATCGCGTAAAGAGCGTTCCGTTTTCCTGGATGAATGAGTCGACGGTTCAAGTAATCAAGTTGTTGCTGTCTGACGTCAATTTTTCCTCTGATCTTTTTAACCAACCCACCCAGAAGCCTTTTTAGCTCACGATTTACATCATTAACAGAATAAACCACAGCACTGGCGGCCGCGGTTGGAGTGGGAGCACGATAGTCAGAAACGAAATCAACCAGAGTTGTATCAGTTTCGTGTCCCACGCCTGAAACAACAGGAATAGGGCAACAGGCAATTGCTCGAACCAATTCTTCAGAATTGAACTCCCATAAGTCTTCGAGACTACCTCCTCCTCGACAGATAATCAGCACATCAACTTCCAATCGCTCAACAGCTGATGACACAGCATCTGCGAGTTTCTTGCCTGCGCCGACACCTTGCACTGGGGAGTGATAGATGATCACCGGCACACCGGGCGCACGATCAGCCAACGTTTTACAAACATCACGAAGGGCAGCTGCGTCTTTAGAAGTAACAACTCCAATTTTTCTTGGGAAACGTGGCAATGGCTTCTTCTTACTCGCGTCAAATAACCCCTCGGCCGAGAGTTTTCTTTTTTGTTCTTCATAGAGAGCAAATAATCTACCTAAACCAGACTTGCGAATAGATTGGGCAATTAATTGAAACTCTCCTCGCTTCTCAAACATCGAAGGAGTCGCTAACAATTCAACCTCAATACCATCCGTAATTTCAAAATCAGCCTGAACCATTCGAGAGCGGAATAACACGCAACGAGCTTGGCTCGAATCGTCCTTCAGGGAAAAGTAACAGTGGCCAGAGGCTGCTCGAACAAAATTCGATATTTCTCCTCTTACCCATATCTCTGGAAAATGTCTTTCAATCAGAGATTTAATCGTTCTCGTGACTTGAGACACGGACAATACTTCAGATTGGCTATGCAACTCACTCATTTGGAGGCCTAAAACATTTCATTTTGAAAATTTAAAGGACATATCGTAACGGAAAATTCTATGAACAAAAAACCACTGGGTTTGTTAACCCATTGACAACCAAAGAATTTTTTCCTGTCAAGTAGTCCACAACGGTCATGTTTCTGTAAAAAATCATTAATAAACACAGCCTTAACAATGAAAAATCCATAAATATATGATTTTTATGGGAATTAATTGCTATGAACTCTATATATTTCGAAAACGATTGATTCAACACCAGGTTATAACTAATTAGCGAGTAGAATTACCCACAAACTTATCCACAGAGCGAATTTAAAAGCAATACGGAAGTTAACGGCTATAGGGTAACGCGTACATATTACTAAAATATGCAACGTTGAACTTGCTGGCAATTCCCCCGACGTTTAAAGTGGGACCATACGTAACTAGTACTCAAGGGTTTATCGTGATCGAAATTATCAAAGCTGCTGGGTGGCCAATTTGGCCCATAATCTTTTGTTCTATTGTTTCTTTAGCAATCATCGTGGAGCGTTTCTATTCACTCCGAAGAGAGGCCGTAGTCCCAAAACACCTATTAGCAGAAACAATAAACAAGCTCAAAACTGTTGGCGCGAGCCAAGATCTTATGTCAGCTACCGAAAAATCCTCCCCTCTGGGGCAGGTGTTCGTAGCGGGATTAAAAAATTTAGAGAATTCTAAGGAAACGATGAAAGAGGCCATTGAAGAGGCTGGGCTTGAAGTCGCTCAAGAAATGGAACGTTACCTAACGACCCTAGGGACAATCGCCACCTTGGCCCCTCTACTTGGACTATTAGGCACAATAATCGGGATGATTGAGATTTTTGGAGTATCTACCTCAAGCGGTGTCACGGACCCAGCCCAACTCGCACACGGAATATCCATTGCTCTCTACAACGCAGCATTTGGAATCATTGTCGCCGTCCCAAGTCTCGTTTTTTACCGGCACTTCAGGTCAACGGTAGATTCTCTTATCGTCCAGATGGAGATTCAAGCTGTAAAACTTGTAGAGATGATCCACGGCAATAGGACGAATTAATACCAAACATGAATTTCCGACGGAACTCTTTTCGAGAAGAACCAGAGATCAATCTGGTGCCATTTATTGACGTATTGATTGTAATTGTCATTTTCTTAGCTGTGACTACAACATATTCACAATATGCAGAGTTGAAGATAAACCTACCGGTTGCTGACGCAAACAATGTCGAGCAGCCCATTGATAAACTAGAAATTGCGATTTCTCAATCTGGACAATACTTCATAAACGGCAGGGAGGTTTCCATGGAAAGCCCTGTTCTTTTCGCGAATACACTTCGTCAAATTGCTGGCGCGGATGCCGACCCCGTTATCATTATCAGTGCGGACTCTAATGCGACCCACCAATCAGTCATTTACACAATGGAAGCGGCGAGAATTGCTGGCTATGGGCGCATTACATTCACGACACAAAAAAATTAAATAGGACAGAGCAAGAATTAGCGACGATACCACTAGGCTTTGGTGAAAATTGAATTACCCTAGATTTGTACGAATCCCAAAAACTGTTCGAAAGGATAAGTTTAAGTGCCACGCTCCTGGAAGAGTTTCAACGTACTATCGTTAATATTATTGCCGGCGACCCTCTTTTTTTTACTGGGGAGTCATATCAGAAGACAACTGTTTCGTTATGAGCTCCTCAAGTCAACCAAAATAGAAGTGCCCGTAATCGTAGTTGGCAACATCACGGTTGGCGGCACAGGGAAAACACCAACTGTTATTGCAATTGCAAACGCGCTTAAAGCATACGGATATACCCCGGGAATCATCAGCAGAGGCTACCGAGGTGACGGACAAGAACAAGAGGTCCTTGCGAATAGCGTGCCATCACAGGTCGGGGATGAACCCATCCTCATTTCAAAAAAAACGCTTAGCCCCGTATGGGTTGGACCTAGCCGAATTAAGGCAGCGCAGCATCTACTCACAAAACACCCAAACGTAAATGTCCTCATCAGCGACGATGGGCTCCAGCACTATGCCCTCAAGAGAGATATTGAAGTTATCGTAATCGATGGCAGTCGAAAATTTGGAAACGGATTACCTTTACCTTCGGGGCCACTAAGAGAATCTAAAAAAAGAATTCACGAATGCGATTTTGCAGTCATAAACGGCTCAGAAAAGCTAGACCTATCGATTCCAACCATCAATATGACCCTTGTTGGTGAAATTTTTCACAACCTTTCCAACCCCGGCCACACATGCAATGTCAATGAATTATGGGGTCGTGACGTCGCTGCGATTGCCGGCATTGGCAATCCGGAACGTTTTTTTCTGCATCTTGAATCCTTAGGCCTAAAGCCAAAAACCCACTCTTTCCCCGATCACCACGGGTACACAATCTCAGACATTACCTCGATCGAACAAGATGTCATTCTAATGACTGAAAAAGATGCGGTAAAATGCCCTATAGTTTCCGGCAAGGAATGTTGGTTTCTTCCGGTGCATGCCGAATTCGATGGCAATCTAATCACAAAAATCATAGAAAAAATTAAAACATACCGTGGATAAAAAACTTCTTGATATATTGGTCTGCCCTATTTGCAAAAGCGAACTTAATCTATTGCCTAAAAATACCGAACTAGCCTGCAATGCGTGTAAACTCGCATTTCCAATCAAAAATGGCATTCCGATTATGTTGGAAGAAGAAGCTCGCCCGACTCAAACCGATTAGCTTTTTATCAGCTTATATTGCGTAATGCATTTTAAAGTTGTCATCCCAGCCCGCTACGAATCCACGCGATTCCCAGGCAAGCTACTATCCACGATCAACGGGCAAACCATCATCAGTCATGTTGTCGATTTGGCAAAAAAGTCTGGCGCCGAAGAGGTCGTCGTGGCGACTGACGACCAACGTATTGCCGAGTCCGTAGCAACGTCCGACTGCCACGTCATCATGACCAGCAAAACTCACGCCAGCGGTACCGACCGTATTGCTGAGGTAGCATTGAGACAAAATTGGTCTCCAGAAACCCTAGTTGTTAATGTGCAAGGTGATGAGCCATTTATTCCACCTGCATTAATCAACTCCGTTGCCCATAAACTGTGGGACACACCAGACGCGTCGGCGTCTACTGCATGCTTCCCGGTTTCAGATCGAGAAGATCTGTTCAACCCCAACCTAGTCAAAGTTGTTTTAAATCATCAAAATTATGCGCTCTATTTTTCTAGAGCCCCGATACCTTGGTCGAGAGACACCTTTTCTGACGAACACAACAATCTTCCACATGATTACCCAGGGTTTGGTCATATCGGCATTTACGGTTACCGAGCAAAATTCTTAAGCGAATATTCAAACTTACCTTTTAGTCCCCTAGAGGCTTTTGAAAAACTAGAGCAACTCAGGATGCTGCAAGCAGGGCGACGAATGGTTGTGACACACACTCAAGTCCCTCCAGCACCAGGGATCGACACTCCTGGTGATCTCGAAAGAGCACGAGAGCTCCTCAGCAAGTTATAATTTAATTACTGCTACTACCAAAAAAATCAATGGGCACGTCGCTCAATCAGGCACGTTAATACTCGATTGACCTAACCAATTAATAAGGATTTATTGTGAGATTAATACTACTTGGCCCCCCTGGCGCCGGCAAGGGCACGCAAGCGGCATACATCATGAAGAAGTACAACATTCCGCAAATTTCGACTGGGGATATGTTGAGGGCTGCCGTGAAAGATGGAACGACCCTAGGGGTGGAAGCCAAAACATTTATGGATGCGGGGGGATTAGTGCCCGATGCAGTCATCATTGGTTTAGTTAAAGAACGAATCACTCAATCCGATTGTTCAAATGGATTTCTCTTTGACGGTTTTCCAAGAACCATTCCTCAAGCGAATGCGCTCAGCGAAGCAGGGGTTGACATCGATTACGTCATCGAAATCGACGTTAACGATACAGAAATTATCAAACGATTATCAGGACGCCGCGTACATCCAACGTCTGGACGCACCTATCACGTACTCTTCAACGCACCAAAAACAGAGGGAATTGACGATGTGACAGGTGAGCCCTTAGTACAGCGAGATGACGATAAGGAGGCGACGATAACGAAGCGTTTGGAGGTCTACCATGACCAAACGGAGCTTCTAATTAGTTACTATTCCGAACGTGCTAAAAAAGTAGATGGTCATGCGCCCTTGTATAAGAAATTTACGGGTATTGGCTCCCTAGAATCAATACGAGATGAAATATTCAAGGCTCTTGATGCGTAATAGGAACCAAATCAAACAAGAATCACTATTCTCAACATAAGGATGACGGCTCATCTAACCGCCTAGTTAATACAATGAAAAAAATATCCAATGCATTCTATGCTCAGTCTGGCGGCGTCACAGCTGTCATTAACGCTTCAGCCGCTGGGGTTATCGAAACGGCCCGAAAAAACAAAAATAAAATTGGAAAAGTGTTTGCCGGAAGAAATGGCATCATTGGCGCGCTCACGGAGGACCTGATTGATACATCTAAAGAATCAGCATCTGCAATTGCAGCGCTTAAGCACACACCAGCTGGCGCGTTTGGATCCTGTCGATATAAACTCAAGTCGCTGGAAGAAAACAGAGCCGAATATGAGCGCTTAATAGCTGTTTTCAAGGCCCACAACATTGATTACTTCTTCTATAACGGAGGCGGAGATTCAGCCGATACCTGCCTGAAAGTATCGCAGATCTCGAAAACACTGGGGTTTCCTATACAAGCCATACACATCCCTAAGACGGTAGATAATGATTTACCAATCACCGACTGTTGTCCAGGGTTTGGATCAGTAGCGAAATATGTTGCCGTTTCGACACGAGAAGCAAGCTTCGATGTCGCCTCTATGGCTAAAACATCAACTAAAGTTTTCATTCTCGAGGTGATGGGAAGACACGCAGGGTGGATAGCAGCCGCAGGTGGACTAGCATCCACCGAAGAAAGCCCACTGCCGATTATTATTCTATTTCCAGAGGTGGTTTTTAATCGTAAGAAATTCACACAAAAGGTGCATGATAAGGTCAAAAGATACGGCTATTGTTCAATCGTTGTCTCAGAGGGCGTCAAAGGGTCTAATGGGAAATTTTTATCGGATCAAGGGCTAACTGATGCCTTCGGGCATGCACAATTGGGCGGCGTGGCGCCAGTCATCGCAAATATCATTAAGGAAGACCTCGGTCTTAAGTATCATTGGGGGGTAGCGGACTATTTACAAAGGGCGGCAAGACATATCGCATCCCAAGTAGATGTGGACCAAGCTTATGCATTAGGCGAATCTGCAGTCAAACTCGCACTCCAGGGTCACAATGCCGTTATGCCCACCATCGAAAGATTATCAGATAGCCCTTATCGCTGGAAAATCAGCAGTACTCCACTCACAAGAGTAGCCAATGTAGAGAAAAAAATGCCAAAAAAATTCATCAGTAGTGATGGATTTGGGATAACACCCAGTTGCGTACGCTATCTGCAACCCTTAATCAAGGGTGAGGCCTATCCACCGTACAAAAATGGCCTACCAAAATATGTCGTACTCAAAAATAAATCTGTCCCAAAAAAAGTGGGTTCTGACTTTAAAATTTAGCCATTTTCAATGAATAGCTGAAATTAATCACCATTTTCAGGTACAATCCCGCGCAACAAAAATTAAAAAAGGGAGCCATCCAACTAGTTTATGGGGCCGTTCCCAGATGATTTTAGGGTATTTGGCCGACCCTTATCGGCCAGCTAACTACATAAAGTAAGGGGGGACATTGATGTCTTCAAGTCTAATAATTGCGTTAGTTTGTTCGATCGCAGCCTTAATTTACGGAGCGCTTTCGATCCAATGGATTCTTCGACAACCAGCCGGCAATAGCCGCATGCAAGAGATTGCCACAGCCATTCAGCAAGGCGCGCAGGCTTATCTCAACAGACAATACCAGGCCATTTCGATTGTCGGTGTTGTCCTATTTATTGCACTTGGGTTCGGACTAGATTGGTATACAGCAATCGGGTTTCTTGTTGGTGCCGTTCTTTCTGGAGCGGCAGGCTATATCGGCATGTACATTTCAGTGCGTGCAAACGTTCGAACAGCAGAAGCAGCGAATCATGGCATCAACGCCGCATTGAACGTCGCATTTAGAGGCGGGGCCATTACAGGAATGCTGGTCGTAGGTCTTGGGCTACTCGGGGTAGCCGGTTATTTTGGTGTTGTCTCAAACCTAACGGGCGATACCGACCAAGCGTTACATGCACTGATCGGACTTGCTTTTGGTGGATCACTCATTTCTATCTTTGCCCGACTCGGTGGCGGCATCTTTACTAAAGGTGCTGACGTCGGAGCTGACTTGGTTGGAAAAGTTGAGGCCGGCATCCCAGAAGACGATCCAAGGAACCCAGCGGTTATTGCTGATAATGTCGGCGATAATGTCGGCGATTGTGCTGGTATGGCTGCTGACCTATTCGAGACCTATGCCGTCACTATTGTAGCGACTATGCTCTTGGGTGGGCTGATGATAGCCGAGCTTGGTGATAATGCAATAACGTATCCACTTGTACTGGGTGGCGCGTCGATCATCGCCTCCATTGTTGGCACCTTCTTCGTGAAAACCTCAGAGGGTGGCAGCATTATGGGGGCGCTCTACAAAGGCGTGATCGTGTCTGGAGTGATTGCTGCCATTGCCTTTTATTTCATTACGGAATGGATGATGGGCAGCGAGTCCATCAATCTTTTCTACGCATCTCTAGTCGGGCTAGCATTAACGGGGGTAATGATTGTCATCACTGAGTACTACACCTCGACTGAATATGCACCAGTTAAGCACGTTGCTGCTGCCTCACAAACAGGTGACGCGACAAATATCATTGCAGGCCTAGGCGTATCGATGAAATCCACTGCGCTTCCTGTGCTGGCTGTATGCGTTGCGATAGGGGCATCCCATTCATTGGCGGGTATCTATGGGATCGCAATAGCTGCGACTGCGATGCTTTCAATGACTGGCATGGTCGTAGCGCTTGATGCATATGGTCCGATCACGGATAACGCTGGTGGTATTGCCGAAATGGCAGAATTACCATCTAAAATACGCGACATTACTGATCCACTAGACGCTGTGGGTAATACGACTAAAGCAGTTACCAAAGGCTATGCGATCGGCTCTGCCGGTTTAGCTGCTTTAGTACTGTTTGCGGATTACACACACAATCTAGAAGCCGCGGGCAAGATCTTTGAGTTCTCACTCTCAGATCCTTCAGTCATTATTGGATTATTCCTCGGAGGCATGATCCCTTACCTCTTTAGTGCAATGGCCATGGAAGCGGTAGGTCGCGCTGCCGGATCCGTCGTAAACGAAGTAAGACGTCAGTTCCGAGAAATTCCAGGCATCATGGATGGCACAGGAAAACCTGATTACTCTAAGGCTGTGGATTTGCTCACACGCTCTGCCATCAAAGAAATGATGATCCCATCACTGCTGCCGGTCTTGGCACCAGTCGTTGTCGCATTCGGCATGAATTGGTTGATGGGGCCAGGTGAAGGAATTAAAGCGCTAGGTGGATTACTGATCGGGACTATTATTACGGGTATCTTTATAGCAATTTCGATGACCACTGGTGGTGGCGCTTGGGATAATGCTAAAAAATACATCGAAGATGGTCATTTTGGTGGGAAAGGTTCTGATGCTCACAAGGCTTCAATAACCGGAGATACTGTTGGTGATCCATATAAAGACACGGCAGGTCCAGCGGTTAACCCTCTGATCAAAATCATTAATATTGTGGCTCTTTTACTGGTTCCACTTTTGTAAGGAAAATAAACAACAAAAAAAGGCTCCTGATAGGAGCCTTTTTTTTGAGTCACACATTAATCATTTTTTTTCGACTGCTTTATGCCTGCTGTCACTGCAAGCCGCATAGCTTGCTCACGGGGCATATCAACATGAGTGAGTCTAGAGCGTGGTACAAAAATAGTGTAGCCACCAATCTGGTAACTCATCGGAAGGTAGACAGCAACACGACCTTCAGGAACCATATCTGGAGGCAAATCTGAGAACTCTTCTCGAGTTAAAAAACCTAATAGCCTCACGTCGAGATTAGGCATGTCAACCATCACGACCTGAAAGTTCTCGCCTTTATCATCTCCAGCGAACAGTCCGAAAAACTCCTTCAAAGCACTGTAAATTGTTTTAATGAGAGGCACTTTTAAGAAAAATCGCTCAGTTAAACTGAAAATGAATCGAATAAAATATGCCCTCATTAAGATACCGATGACAAACACCGTGAGGCATCCTGCAACCAGCCCCATACCTGCAACGTAGGTCCCATCAGGCAAAATCATTTGTAAGGGGTAAACCATAAACGACTCGGCCGTCGTGAAAAGCCAAACCAATAAATAAATAGTCGCTAACACTGGTAATGCAGTAAACAGACCTGTCAAAAAAATTCTACTGATAAACTTCATCACAATTGTGCTCTCCAAAATTATTTAAGACTTTTTCGTAAGAAAAGTATATTCAAGTTTTTGTGCCAAATGATTCCATCCAAAGTCGTTTGGCACGTTAATCGGTAGTGGCCGATGACTTAGGATTTTTTTAATTTCTTATATAACTTTTTTAACGCAAGACCTGTAGCCGAATGGTCTTTTTGGGCCAAATCAACAGCCTGCCCCTCAAACATAAGGTATCCACCACTGTCTCCCCCTTCCGGGCCTAAGTCAATGACCCAATCTGCACTGCTGATCAGATCAATATTGTGCTCAATAACCACAACCGTACCACCCACGTCCGCTAAACGCGTGAGTGTATCAATTAATTTTTCGACATCGGCCATATGCAAGCCAACAGTAGGTTCATCAAGAACGAAGAGCGTTGTTTCATGACTCTTCTTGGCCAATAGGCCCTCTGCATCAACGCTAAACTTGGAGAGCTCCGAAACAAGCTTAATTCTTTGAGCCTCACCCCCAGACAAAGTACTACTGTGCTGCCCCAGTGTTAAGTACCCCAAACCAAGCTCGTTGAGTAATTTAAGTTTTTTCTTAATACGAGGATGAGCGCTGAAAAGCTCCAGTGCGTCTTTAATGCTGAGATTTAAAACATCGGCTATCGAATGACTGTTATACCTAATCTGTAATGTGTCTTTACTAAATCGATCGCCACCACAAACCTCGCAAATTGATCGCACATCAGGTAAAAAGTTCATCTCTATTTTTTGTATTCCTTGACCTTCACAACCTTCACATCGTCCACCCTTTGTATTAAACGAAAACCGAGGCGCACCAAAACCTCGGATACGGGCTTCGGTTGTGGATGCAAAAAGTGTTCTTACATCATCCCAAATCCCAGTATAAGTTGCAGGGCATGAGCGTGATGTTTTACCGATCGGATTCTGATCTACTTCTATGACTTTGGAAACACGCTCGAAGCCAGTGATACCTGAACAATTAGAAAAAGGTGCATTATGATTGACGGATACACCCTCTATCATCAGTCTATCCATATTCTCACGCAACACCCCTCTAATCAGACTAGATTTACCACTGCCAGAGACTCCCGTTACTACCGTCAAACAACCAATCGGTATACGTACATCCACGCCTTTGAGGTTGTTACGTACCGCTGATTTAATACATAAAAATTCAGAAGATTGATCAACACGTCTTTCTCCAGTCGGGGAGTAATGCTTGGGCGATTTCAAATATTGGCCCGTAATTGAAGACGCATCAAGCATGATCTCCTCAGGCGAACCCGACGCAATGATGTGCCCCCCTTCGCTACCTGCTCCTGGCCCCAGATCAACCACAAAATCTGCCTGAATAATCGTATCTTCATCGTGCTCAACAACAACAAGAGTATTGCCCTTATTTTGTAAATTTTTTAATGTGCGCAGTAAGGCTTCATTATCTCTCGGGTGAAGACCAATCGTAGGTTCATCTAGAACATAGACAGCACCTCTTAAGTTTGAACCCAGTTGGGCTGACAGCCGCATTCTCTGAGCCTCTCCACCGCTGAGCGTGGGGGCAGATCGATTTAAAGTGAGATAAGACAGACCAACCTCAGTCATGAATTTTAATCGGGACAAAACTTCGCCAAGTAAATCCTTTGCGATCAATTGTTCACGCGAGGTAAGCGTGATGTCTAAAAGTATCTGATGCAACGAACCCACAGGAGTAGAAACCAAATCCGAGATAGAAAGATCATTCCAAAAAACACTCACCGCTTGTTGGTTCAAACGATATCCATCACAGGATTCGCAGATCACACCCGCCGGGTCGTGCGTATGTTTAGCTCTCTCAGCTTCCGCCTCAATTTCATCCTTGAGATGCCTGACAACACTTATATTTACATCTTGGAACTGGCCTGTTCCCTGACAAGGCTCACACCATCCATATTTTGAATTAAAGGAAAATAGACGCGGATCAAGCTCATCGAATGATTTTTGGCAAGAAGGGCAGGCGCGCTTAATGGAAAAACTTTCCTGGCCAAAAGCACCACCTTCTAACAAGGTATCAATATCAGAGATGACATGAAAAAATCCATCTCCATAATTCAAAGCTGACTCAACAATATCCATCAACTCAACACGCAGAGAATCAGACACATTAATACTAGCGACTGGAAGCTCAATAGTATGTTCCACATATCTATCTAAGGCTGGAAAATCACCTGTCGCCACAAAAACGTTATCAACCAATAGGTGTGCAAAACCTTTCTTTCGATAAGTCTCAGCCAACTCCTTATACACACCCTTTCTTGCACGAACCAAAGGTGATAAAAAACCAATATGGCGACCGGTATAATCTTGTAAGAGGCGATCTACAATTGCGGTCCGTGTTTGCGGCTTGATTTTCACCTGACAATCAGGACAAAATTGATCACCGATCTTGGACATCAATAAGCGTAAATAATGGTACGTCTCTGTTACCGTTCCCACAGTACTTTTAATCCCACCTCGACTGGTACGTTGCTCAATGGCTACTGCTGGAGGAATACCATACACCGCGTCCACATCGGGCTTTTTCCCTACTTGGATAAATTGCCTAGCGTAGGCATTCAACGACTCCAAATAACGTCTCTGACCTTCACCGTAAATAATGTCAAACGCTAAAGAGGATTTCCCGCTGCCACTAAGACCGGTGATCACTGTCAATTTTTCGTGAGGAATATCTAAGCTAATATTTTTCAAGTTATTTTCTCTGGCATTCCTGATTGAGATCGCACTTGGAAATGAGTCGCGAGCTTTTTCATCCAGAGTGATCTGTCTATTCATCTGCTCGTAGCTTGCTCTGCTATCTTCACGACTTAACTCACGCCCTGTTAAAGACGATGGATCTGCACATACATCCTCAGGCGCACCGAATGAGACGACCTGACCACCCCCATCCCCACCCTCTGGACCTAAGTCGACAATCCAATCAGAGGCTGCAATCAAGTCGAGATTATGCTCCACCATAACTACCGAAGCCCCAAGGTTTACGAGTGCTCGCAGTGCCAGCAGTAATTTTTGGATATCATGAAAGTGAAGTCCAGTTGTTGGTTCATCGAGTAAAAAAAGTGTTTTATCAACCGACTGGCTTGAAGCTTCAGAGATATAACTGGCAAGTTTTAGCCTCTGAGCCTCCCCCCCAGATAGCGTCGGCACAGGTTGTCCAAGTCTCAGGTAGCCCAGGCCGACATCAATTAGCGGCTGTAACTTGCGACACACTTTTGGCACCTGGTTAAAGGTCTGAATTGCCTCAGATATTGTTAGGTTTAGAACATCGTCAATATTCACCATACCTACGGTTGGTAAATCGATCTCAATCTTCAAAATATCCGAGCCATATCTCTTACCATCACATTCGTTACAGCGCAGATATACATCGGATAGAAACTGCATCTCTACCAGTTCGAATCCACTACCCAAACAAGTTTGACACCGCCCTTTGCCCGCATTAAAACTGAAATAGCTCTTGTCATATTTACCTTGGCGTGCGCCTGCGGAGGCTGCGAAGATGTCTCGAATAGGATCGAGAGCACCGACGTAACTCAATGGATTAGAACGTGACGATTTACCAATTGGTCTTTGATCAAGCATGATCACGCGGTCAATGAGATGTAAATTACTAAAACCGCGCAAACCATCATCAGCAATCCCCCGACCTGTTAAATTTCGGGTCATCTCCCTAAATAGAGTGTCCTCTACGAGAGTCGACTTTCCAGATCCGGAGACTCCTGTAATAGCGACCAGATGCCCAAGCGGAATATCCACATCAATATGCTTAAGATTATTACGGCAAGCACCTAAAACGCTCAGCCACTGCGTTTGAGACGATTTAATTGGCTTTCCTGCTACCGAGTCACCGATTGTCCGCTCACCCAAGAGATATTGAGCCGTAAGCCCAGAGCTTGACGTAAGGTCCCGGCTACGTCCAAAAAACTCAACATGGCCACCACCCTCTCCTGCTCCTGGCCCGATATCGAGCAAAAAACCAGCAGATCGTATGATTTGTGGATCGTGCTCAACAACTACGATCGTATTGCCATTGTTTCTAAGCCTCTGAATTACAGTGATAATTCTATCCACATCTCTAGGGTGCAAACCAATGGACGGCTCATCCAGCAAAAACAAAGTTTGAGTCAGAGACGCGCCTAACGCTGTCGCCAAATTTAGCCGTTGGGTCTCACCTCCTGATAGCGTTCTAGACTGTCTATCCAGCGTCAAGTAACCCAAACCCACCTCTTCAAGGAACTCTAATCTGGATATGATTTGATCGAGAACCAACTGGCTTGATTCATCTTTGCGGCCTCTTTGCCAGCTTTCTTTTTCTTCATTGATAAATCGCTTTAAATCCCAAATAGGTAAGGTATTCAACTGATGTATTGATAACCCCTTGATTGATTTCAATTGCTCTAGAGTCCAATCCAGCTCTGGATGTTCAAAAAGATTCACCGAGCTCTTAGCAAAACCGATTCGCCAAAGCAGGGCATTGGGTTTTAAACGACTCCCATGACAAGCTGGACAAGACGAATATGAACGGTACTTCGCGAGGAGCACTCGAATGTGCATTTTGTATGCTTTTGTCTCGAGCCAATCAAAAAAGTGTCTGACCCCATACCAATATTTGGGCCACGACTTGCGCCAACTGACCCATTCTGGCTCTCCCTCTAAAACCCATTGTTTGTGCGTATCGGACATCTCACACCAAGGCATATTCAGAGGCACACCTTGTCGCTGCGCGTATTCGATGAGGTCATCTTGAGACCCGGAATAACTATCTGTCTGCCATGGTCGTATCACGCCCTCAGAAAGAGATAGTTTAGGGTCTACAACAACAGAATCCATGTCCACACCAATCACGCGACCAAATCCACGACAGGTCGAGCAAGCACCAACGGGCGAATTGAACGAGAAAAGTCCCGGGCTCGGCGGCGAGTAATCGATATCACAGCCAGCACAATGAAAACGATTACTAAAAGTTAAGGGGACACCTGGCGCTTCCCCCTTTGCGTGAAGTGTGGCTGAGCATTTACCTTGTCCTATCCGGAATGCTGCCTCTAGCCCCTCTCTCACCCTCGTATCTTCGACACGATTGATATCAAAACGATCAATAATCACATGTGTTTGCCCCATCAATTCAATGAAACGGTCATATCCCTGCGCTTTCAGATACCCCTCTATCTCTTCTCTCGTAAAATTATCCGGGACCATAACTGGCGCGGATACCACAACTCGACTCCACCCCTTATCACGAAGCACAATAATAATGCTGTCGACATCATCAATCTCAATAGGTTGCGTACAGCTTCGGCAATAGAGGCTTGCGTATTTAGCAAACAGTAACTTCAAGTAATCGGCCAATTCGGTCATCGTGCCAACGGTAGAACGCGATGTCTTAACTGAGTTAACTTGGTGAATAGCGATAGCTGGAGGAATACCCTCGATACTCGCAACCGACGGACGATCCATTCGATCGAGAAATTGTCTGGCATAAGACGAGAAAGTCTCCACATACCGTCTTTGACCTTCCGCATAGAGCGTATCAAAAACAAGGGAAGACTTACCTGACCCAGACAATCCAGTGACCGCAATCACTTCTCCCAGAGGCAAATCTAGATCAATATTCTTAAGATTATTTTGAGTTGCCCCTCTAATTTTGATATGTTTTTTCATGCTAAATTATTTACTAGAAGCTCCAAATTAAATTTATTGAACAGACTGTAAGATAGACTAATGTTAAAGAAATAGGTTTAAAAAACTCAAACGAAAAAGTTGATTAAATATGATGCAATTTATTAAAAGAATTTCTCGATTACTTGATTCGAGATCAACGAACTCCAATGATAACTTGGCGCCAACTGACATTAGTCGCGCACTGGCTTCTCTACTCTACGAAGCCGCTCGAGTTGATGCTGACGTAACAAATAAAGATTTAGAGATAGCTGCAGAATCACTGCGACATCTCATTAGAATCAGTAAAGCAGAGGCCGATCAACTTTTAATTGAAGCATCACAACCCCAAAATCGGCCCACCGCATACCATCCACTTGCAAAAATCATTAACGAGCAATTCTCGTATGGGCAAAAGTGCGCGCTTATAAAAGCCATGTGGTCAGTGGCTCATTCTGATAATTACGTTGACCCAAATGAGGACCATATCATTCGAAAAATATCGGATTTATTGTATGTAGCTCATCGAGATTTTATACATGAAAAGATTAATGCTAGGGAGTCCGGAGTGCTTAAATCAACAACCCCAACTGATCCAACAGAATAAACGCGAACTTAAATCACTGAATCACCTCAAAAACAAGAGCATACACAAAAACCACTATTTCTAGCGCGCAAAAAAGGCTATAACATCATGCAGGCTTTTTCTATATCAGGGATTTTATTAACAGTTTTAATCGTCAGTTCCTTATCTCTATCTGAAGCTTGGTCTATTGATCTTGACGTCTCATGTAACACCCCAGGAACTTGGGTTATTCCAGATGACCCGGATTTATTCCCCGTCAAGCATTCATCTGTCATCAGCAGCACCGAAGACATGGATTTCATTTTGTTAGGTGAGCAACATGACTCAGCCCCGCACCATCGTTGGCAAACTCAAATGCTCTCAGCTTTACTCTCCCACAAAGATCACATTGCAATTGGCCTGGAAATGCTGCCGCGCGCGAGCCAACCCACGTTAGATGCCTGGGTTAACGGAGAATTAACATTAAAAGAATTTTTGTCACAGTCAAATTGGTATGACTTGTGGCGCTTTGATGTCGAGCTATATGCGCCAATATTAAACTTCGCTAGGGACAACCAAGTCCCATTGTATGCACTAAACATATCGAGAGAACTTATATCGGAAGTATCTACGAATGGGTGGCATGCAAATAGCGCAAAGACGGATCGAGGCATCTCAGAGCCCGCTCCTGCCTCTTCAAGGTATCGCGCAGCACTTACAGACGTTTTTCACCAACATGAGGGCAGTGATGAAAAACAACTGGATTACTTCATAGAAGCTCAGTTGACGTGGGATCGAGCTTTCGCGGAAAGGTTAGTAAAGGCGAAGAAAGATACCTCTCGCGTAGTCGTTGGAATTCTCGGATCAGGACACTTAACATACGGCTACGGGGTAGAACACCAACTGAATTCGATTGATGACTTTAACATCTTGACCTGGATTCCAACAGCGGCCGGAGAACCATGTACTTCGTTAGATCTAACTGACCAAGATGGCAATTTAATTGCGGATGCCATATTCATAACGCCAAAGATCTCCATGGAAAGTAAAAAACATAAACTAGGAATTTTCTTAATCGATAGTGACAATGGAATAGTAGTAGGCGATGTACTAGTCAACAGTATCGCAGCCCAATCAGGACTTCAAACGAACGACATCATTGTTGAAGTTGCTGGCCAAGCCGTCTCGACAAGCGCTGAATTGATTGCGCTGATCCAAAACCAAGCGGCGGGTTACTGGTTACCAATTAGAATCAAACGTAATGATCAACCCTTAGATCTCATCGCTAAAATACCCTTGATAGTCATCAAATGAAATTTTCTCGAATTCGCCTAGACCTAGGCGTTTGGTTCTTAACCTTAACCCTTGGATGCAGCTCATTACAAGTTCTTGCAACTGAAGTACCTCACGTAGTCCTTGATATCACTTATGAGGAACATACGAGACAAGTACACATCCAAGCCACAACCAACCTTTCACCACACTCACCAAAATTCTTTTTATCAAAAGATGTAACGCTACATTCTGTAGATACAGCACGCCCTCTCGCAGTCGCAGTATCCCAATCAATTGACACGCACATCTTCTCTCTCAATAACGGACAGAGAGAAACCTCTGTAACAATCAAGTATTCCTTAATGCTGCCTGAATCAAACGAACCAGGCGTAATGGCTGACATGTCTGGTCGCGTAGATTGGTCAGGAAGCGCCTCAGGAGCTTTCTTACCTGGCAGTAGAATTTGGTATCCATTTTTCAACAAAGCCAGCACGACGCATCTGACAGTTAAAACAGCACGAGGGTTATTAGCAATTGCGCCCGGCTTACAAGCTGAGCGAAGAGAACAAGACCGTTATCAATTCAGCGTATTTGACATGCCTCAACCTATCGTCGGAATAGACTTGATGATAGGCGCTTGGGTTGTCAACAAAAAAGTGATATCTGGGCTGAACAAAGAAATTACTATTCAAACCTACTTTAACGAAGGAAATCGCAATTTATCCGAGGAATATTTGACACTTTGTGAACGTTACATAAACTTTTACGAGAAGCTCATTGGTCCCTATCCTTACTCCAGCTTTACTGTTGTATCCAGCCCCTTTCCAACAGGACTAGGTATGCCTTCTTTAACGTATTTGAGCGAGAAAATATTAAAGTATCCGTTTATCAAAAATCGTTCATTGCCGCATGAGATAGTCCACAACTGGTGGGGTAACGGCATTCAACCGACGTACCCTTCAGGCAATTGGTCAGAGGGACTCACTACGTATTTAGCGGATTATTGGCAAACTGAGCTAACCAATAAAGAACTTGCCAAGGAGATGCGCTATGGGTGGCTCAGGGACTACACATCGATCTCTAATGAGGATGAACGATCTCTTCATAACTTCACCTCAAGGTATCACACGGCATCATCAACTATAGGCTACGGAAAAAGTGCAATGGTTTTTCACATGTTGAGGAACCTAATCGGAGATTCTCAATTCATAACCTGTCTTCAAGAATTCTGGCTCCAGTACCAATTTGACTCAGCAGGCTTTCATGACATTCGAGATACTTGTCAAAAACACACCTCAATCGATCTGACAACATTTTTCGACGCATGGATTCCAACTGTGGGCGCACCAAGGATTCGTATAGAGTTAGGCCACGACGCATCATCTAAACCACAACTATCTGCCAGTCAAAACGGGGAGTGGATCTTTGCTCTGGATGTTGAGATCTCATCACAAGAGCAGACACACAGCCACACGTCGCTCATAACCGACAGGTCGACGAAACTGAATCTGCCCGATATTAAACATGACTCTCTTCGCGTCAAAGTAGATCCTAATTTTAATGTTTGGCGAGAGCTATACCCTCATGAGAGAGTAAGTACTCTACGTGATTTTGTAGTTGCAAAACACCCCATCTATATCCAATTAGATCCAAATATTATTGATGGCTCAGAACTAATATCAAGTCATTTCCTTGAGCATCAAATAAAAGAGAAACATCGTTATAAATTTAACAATCAGGAAAACAACATCACGATCGTTTTCGGGGGGGTTCATGAAATTATTGAACGCCTTAATAAATTGGGTGGCGCAATAGACTTTGATGAGTTAGCCGACAAGGTGGATTCGGAATTTCTCATGGTATCGACAAACATCTCAGATACCCCTACCTTAATGATTGGCATCACCGCATCCGTGACGGAAGAGAAGCTAGCACTGCTCATTAGGCGCGCCCGTCATTATGGGAAGTACTCTTGGCTGTCGGTCAGCAAAACGGGGAGGACCCATAAGGGGCAGTGGCCCATCAAAGATCAATACTTCGAATTCTGACCCAGACGACTCATTAACTAACCTGCCCCCACATCACCCCTGCTAGTTACTGGTTTTTCAATTGGCAAATCAAATTCTGAGCCAAAACGATCTGCGCCTTGTCTAAAACATCTAATCGGATATGAAACGGTGGAGTCAAATCAATACACAAAAAAGCAAACCCAATCGGCCTGTCGTTTAAACGCCTAAGAGCCTCTAAGTACAGTCCAGCCTGAATAAGATAGCCATTACGATCACGACTTTTAAGAAATCGTTTTTGGTTCTTTCCGGAAAATGTTTTCAAATCGACAACAAGATCCTGAGTAACAAGGTCCGGTCTTGCGCGCCACTGGCAACATAACTCGTCTTTCCAATAGATTGAGGTCTCCGCTTGCCCAGACTTGACCCATTTAGAAAACAAATGTTCGGACCAATGATTAAGTTTCTCTCGAGCTCCGTTAATGCGATGTAAGTCAGATTGACCTAAGCAATAACCTGAAGGTCTTTTAGCGCCAGCTAACCAATCGCCTCTAAGTGTTGGCAGATCAAGCTCAAAATCCTCAGATTCTTCTAGCATCAATCGGTGAAAAACGGAGCCTAACCCAGCTCCCCTATCTGCCGAATTTTGAGCGCCTGTTGCTTCATAGTATCTAGTTCTAAGGTTAGAACTAGACACAAAATCCGTTCGAGAAAGATACTCTTGAATAGTATCCTGAATAGCTAAACACTCACCAGGCTTGAGCACTAACGAAGAAGTATTTGCGCACGCCCTCATACTCACGCGCTCAATCAATTAATTGGTTTATTAATCGGCCCTCTCCTGACGAATCTAATCTTGACAATAACCAGTCTCCAATCACATCCACAAGCACTTCAAATTGGTAAGGGGGATTAACTATCAGAACCCCACATGCATTCATGAGGCCTGGAAACTTAGTTTTTGACAGACAAATCTCTGCTCGAAGTATCAATTTATTCCCACACATCTTAAGTTTTCGAATTAACTGAAATGTAACTTCGTCGTTCATCACGGGATACCAAATTGCAAAGACTCCGGTTGAAAACTTTTTTAGCCCAAGTTCTAAAGAGGATGCAACACGATCAAACTCTGCAGGACGATCATAGGAAGGATCCATAAAGATCAGACCTCGACGCTCATCAGGCGGCAGTACGGAATTGGTCAGAGAAAACCCATCCTCACTGCGAACCGAAGTTCTAGGCCATCCTCGGACTACCCCTCTCAATTGCTCTGCATCTGAAACATTGAATTCATTAAGGACCAAACGGTCTTTCGGCCGCAATAAGCTACGGGCAATAACCGGAGACCCTGGATACCATCTGAGCAATCTATTCTCATTATTGAGATTAAGTATTCTTAGATAAGGCTCCATAGCTGTAGGGTAATCAACAGGGTCAAAAACTTGACTCGCTCCCTGGTTAAACTCTTTGTTTTTATCTGCCCATGGGTGCATCAAATCGTAACGTCCCAAACCTGCATGTGTATCCACATATACGATAGGTCGCTCTTTTTTTTGAAAACTGATGATTAATTGCGACAGCAAGGCGTGCTTAAAGACATCAGCAAAGTTACCCGCATGAAAATAATGTCTGTACGCGAACATATCTAGATAGGCTGCCTTGAACTCACTTGAGCTCGGTATACTTTTTATTAGTCCCCTTACTCAAAGCTATAGGGTATTTTTTTTGATTAAGCGATATTTTTTTAAGGCTAGCATCTATCAGGTCAATCTCGAGCACATCTGCCAATCGAACTAGATATAAAAGTATATCGGCCATCTCAAAAGATACGTCCAACTTTTTGGACTCATCGAGTCGGGAGGATTCCGGCTCGCTGAGCCACTGAAAATGTTCCAGCAACTCACCTGCCTCGGCCGACAATGCCATTGATAGATTCTTAGGACTATGGAACTGCTCCCAATCACGATCCTTTGCGAACTTTCTCAGCTCTAGAACCAACGTTTTTAATCCAGTCTTAGTCATGCTGGGGATAAAACGAATTCAATACGTTGTTACGTCAAATCCGGCTGGGATTCAGCAGGCTTTCGGGGTGACCGTCTTCCTGTCCCACGCCTTCTCCTTTGTCCAGACGGCCTTGATTCACTCGGTTTTCCACTTACGTTTCCACCTTGCTCACCCGAAGGAGCCCGCGAAGATCCATCACCACCCGAACCAGCATCTCCTGTCTTTCTCATTTGCGGTCTCGATGGATTACGCGGCTTTGGACCCAGACCAAGAAGTGCACCTACCGCTTCATATCCGAAACGATGAGCACGATCAGACGCACTTGCCTTAGGGCCAACAATATGAAGCGTCATCAAGCCTTTGTCTTTAATGAAGTCAGCAATAACTTTCGCAGCTTGCCCTGACTGGAGATCTCCACCGTCTATCAAGCGATATGGTTTCCCAAGTTGAACACAATAATCGAGTGCCTCTTCGGGTTCATCTTCAATATCGCGAAAATAAATAATCGCTGTCCCGTCACTCTGTTTAACATTTTGTCGAATGCTCTCACTGGTGTCTTCTCCCACCAACTCGGCCACCGGATAATTATCAGGGATGAACCCATCCTCCGCCATTCGACCCTCGGCACACGCTCCGCCGCATTCCGCACCCAATTCAATCGCAGCATCAAGCACACCACGACTAATGCCGGTTTGCGCATTCGATACTATCTTCAATCGGCCACTTTGGAGTCCGGAAATTCCAGATTGCCCAGAAGGGGGACTTTTTTTCTTGAAGCGAAAATCTCTGCTGTTTCTTGACACCTAAACCTCGACTGACAGGAACATTGGGGAGAACATGAGCGTCCCTAACATTAGGGGCTGCCACGTTCAATGAACAAACATACAAATTTTTTAAAATCTTTAACTAGCTGAGGTACTGAATAATCGATCGCAGCCCATTGATAACTGATACCCCGCTCTACGGTTACAATCCGTCCTAGCTCATTCATTTTTAAATTTTAAGAACGACTGGAAAAATCTTTGCCAAGTCTTCTGTAATCCCGAGGGCTTTTTGGTCACGCAGCGAGCTCGCTATAAGCACTAATCTCCATCACTTTTTGAGGGGCCTGACTCGGAATTTAAGCCCAAAGTGGTTCTTTGCTCTACTTCGTATTGATTAATGTAACACTTTTTACGAACCTGTCAAATTATTAATAAAATGCAGTGCACACACCCGAGACTCAGCCCTCCAACATTCGATACCCAAGTTGTATTTTGTCGAACTTACCAACCTTTGATATCCTTATGGCTGATAGAAAAATTTAACCACTATTGCAAGGAGTAATTTAATGGCTAACGAACAAAGATCAATTGACGAGCTGGCCATGGACCAAGCAAATTTGTTCCGAGAAGAAACCGTCACAGATCGGCAAGTAGGCACAATACGCATATCAAATCCAATTACCACGAACGGAGATGATGATCCTGAGCGACAAACGATTTATGCTGGAGAGACCCAAATCATGACGCCGATGGGGGCGCTTCCTATTGCATTTCAAATAGAAGCGAAGTCATTAGCAGAAGCTGTCGAAAAATATGGTGACGCTGGAAAAGTTGCTGTAGAAAAAGCAATTAAGGAGCTCCAAGAAATGCGACGAGAACAAGCTTCATCGATCGTTTTGCCTGGGAGTATACCAGGAGGAAATCCAGGCGGAGGCCCTGGTGGTGGGTTTAAACTATCCTAAAGAAAGTGTCAGGATGATCCGTCTGAAACCGCGCCAGCCCGGATTAAGTCATTAATTTGGTCCTCACTGTACGCGAGCTCGCTCAACACCTCTCGCGTATGTTGACCCAAGGTTGGCGCCGGAGTGACTCTCTCTGGTGACGAATGAGACCAATTGCTGGGCGTCTTTGTCGCGTACAAACTGCCTTCAGTTGGGTGTTCTTCATTGATGAAGAACCCTGTCTCTAGGAGATGCTCATCCGACAACAAGTCGTCTACCGTATTCATTTTAGCCACAGGGACATCAACGTCCTGAAAAAATGACATCCAATAGTCCGTATCCTCATTTTTAATCATCTCTGATAGAAGATCATATATCTCACCAATATTTGTGGCTCGAGCAGAATGCGTTATAAACTTTGGATCATTCATCATTTCAGGTCGATTCATGGCGGCCCAAAATCTAGTCCATTGCGCTTCGTTATAAACTAAGGCGCAAATAAAACCATTTTTCGTCTCATAAACGCGTCGGTGTTTTAGCCGTTCATAGCCCGAAGGTCCAATCGGAGGTTGAAAACTCAGGCCAGCCATGTGGTCCCCTAACACGAAGTGTGATATCGACTCAAACATAGGAACCTCTACCGATTGACCTCGACCCGACTTCTCCCGCTGATATAAGGCTGCTGTTACGGCATAAACAGCATGCAATCCAGTCACACGGTCTGCAAAATTAAGAGGCACATAACGAGGTGTTTCCCGACCTTCCTTCGAAACAAGCCAAGGCACACCAGTGCTACCTTGGATCAGGTCATCGTAAGCCGCCCGACCCGCTCGAGGGCCATTTTCTGAGTACCCATAAGCACCAACGTAGATAATATTTGGGTTCAGCGCACTCACATCATCGTAAGCCAAACCCAATCGCTCCATAGCATTTGGTCTCACATTGTAAATTAAAACGTCACTGCGCAGAATTAACTTTTTAATGACGTCAATCCCAGAGGGATGTTTCAAATCAACAGCAATACCCTTTTTCCCACGATTTAAATGTAAGTGCAAATGCCCCATATGAGGATTTGCCATAGGCCCAACGTCCCTCATATTATCACCTGAGAAGGACTCAACCTTAACCACCTCCGCGCCTAACTCCGCCAGTATTTGGGTCGCAAAAGGACCCATGACTACAGACGTTAGATCTAGAATTTTGACGCCGTCAAGAGGGCCTGGCATAACACTACCTCATTCAATCGTAGACTAAAGTCTTCACCTGGGTAAAGATTCCGTCAGGTTTCTGTAAAATTTCAATTAATGCTTTTAACGGCAGTTACCTTCCGGGAGGCGCCGAAGGTCTATCCTCTCGATGTCGGAAGTTAATACGCGCCTTGGTTAAATCATAAGGAGAGATCTCAACCGAAACTCGGTCACCCGCAGTGATTCGAATTCTATTTTTACGCATTTTCCCAGAGGCATAAGCAATGACCGCAATGCCGTTTTCAAGCTCAACCCTAAAGGTCGTATTGGGCAACACCTCTTGCACAGTGCCGTCCATTTCAATTAATTCTTCCTTCGCCATTAAAACCCCTTTTAAATGTAACGGTGCTCGGAATCGACTTCGAAAAAAAGCTCAATTCCGTCCGCGAGGGCTTATTCTAACTTCAAATGCAACTCAGAGTGGGCATACTGATAGTCCGAATTTTCTGTACTACCAGCAATTAGCCTGCTCCAATAATGCAACCTATTGGTAACTTACTTATAAAAACTGATGAATTTTTACGAAAAACACATCCTTCCTCCGATACTTAACTGCGCATGCGGACTGTCTTTACTGAAAAGGCATCGAGAAGATATTGTTAGCCGAGCGAGAGGAAAGGTTCTTGAAATAGGTATTGGCTCCTCTCTGAATCTCGATTTCTACAAGCTGGATCAAATCACAGAAATTACAGGAATCGACCCCAACGAATCACTACTCAAAATAGCCCAGCGTAGCCATCCCAAGAAAAAATATAAGATAAACCTAATTGGTGGAATTTCTGAGCAACTTCCATTTCTTGATCAGCAATTTGATTCAGCAATTGTTACTTTCTCTCTGTGCACTATTCCTAATCCAGAAAAGGCAATTAGAGAAATCAAACGAACACTGAGATCAAATGGTGTGCTGCACTTTTGCGAACATGGCATCAGTGACAGTCCGCATCTCAAGAAATGGCAGCACCTAATAGAGCCGATATGGAAGCCTTTAGCCGGAGGATGTCACCTCACACGAGATATTTTTGATCTGATCGCCAGCAACGGCTTTGAACTGTTTGATCACCAAGCAATATACGCTAAGCAAGCACCCAAACTTGTCGGACACTTGTACAAAGGTTCGGCTAGGAAACTAAGCTAATTTCGTTTCGGCATCAGCAATTGACGTAGATCTTTTTTAAGCACTTTACCATAATTATTTTTAGGCAAAGAATCAATAAACCGATAATTTTTGGGACGCTTAAATCGAGCGACTCTATAAAGACAAAACTCATCCAAAGCCTGCTCATCCGCAGAAGCACCAGGCAATAGAACCACAAAAGCCACAACGCTCTCACCCCATTCCTCGCTGAACTCACCAACGACAGCCACCTCACTAACTGATTGATGAGTTAACAAAACCTCTTCGATCTCACGAGGATAAATATTGGAGCCGCCACTTATAATTAAATCTTTCGATCGGTCGATCAAAGTCAAAAATCCGTCACCATCAAAAAAACCAATGTCTCCCGTGTGTAACCAGCCATCTTTCCATGTGGCTTGAGTCGCCTCCTCGTCATTCCAATATCCAGAAGCAACAACTGCGCCCTTTACAATAATTTCACCCATTTGACCCACAGGCGCCGGAGACCCACGATCACTAAGAATACTTACCGACATAACGCTTTGGGCAACACCCACTGAAGCGAGACGCTCATCATATCTTTCATGTGATGAGTCATTGATTGCTGCTTTAGACAAGACGGTGATCGTCATAGGTGATTCACCTTGCCCATAGATCTGAACAAACCGGGGACCTAAAATATCCAGCGCTCGCTTAATATCTTGGACATACATGGGTCCTCCACCGTATACAATTGTCTTTAATCCTTTCATTGAATATTCAGAAACCTCTTGAGTTTGCACAAGTCTCTTGACCATCGTGGGCGCCAAGAACATAGATACGCCGTTCCATCCTTGTATTAAATCCAAGACCTCATTCGGATCAAATTGCCCACTGCGAGGTATGATTTGGTTGGCACACCTCATCACATGAGGCAAATCATAAAAACCAGAGCCATGGGATAGCGGGGCCGCATGGATAATGCTATCTGAAGCACGTACATCATCAACGTCCACCAAGTAACTCACCCCCCCCATGAGCATATTGTGGTGCGAGATCATCACCCCCTTGGGCTTACCAGTCGTTCCGCTGGTATAAAACAACCAGGCAAGATCATCAGGTTGCCTGGCTTCCATATCAATCGCTTGGCGCGCATTCGTCAATGCACGATATTCATCAGAACCCACATCAATCACACGAGAGACAATTGCAGAATGCGATGACCCCGAAAAAGACTCTCCCGAGAAGCTCTTAAACACAAAACATACGGTCGACCCAGAGTGTTCCAACATAAAGCTGATTTCTAAAGCGTGGAGCTTTGAGTTGATTGGCACAACTGATAAGCCAGCGTACCAAGCTGCATATCGAATGACGAGATATTCAGGGTGATTTGGCATCGCGATAGCAATCCGATCACCGGGCTGAAGGTATAACTCTTCCCTCATGGAGGTTGCCAGGTAACGAACCCGCTCATAGAACAAACGATAGGTATATAACGTATCCGTCCCGACCGATATCGCAGATCGATCAGGATGTAATTGATACGCTTTTAGCAGAATCTGTGCAATATTCATTGTTAAAAGAATCAATCACCCATTAATCTTTAATGATTACAGCCTCGTGTTACATTATGACGCTGTACGCTTAGTAAATAATAATAACAATCAAATACGCATTACTGGGAGAAAAAAATGATCTTGCGATACGCCGTTAGCGCCATTACCAGCATTTTTCTAATACTCGCGCAGCCGGCCTATTCTGCGAACGCGCCAGAGCTAAGCGTGCGACATACCATTGAGATAGATGCCTCGACCGAAAAAGTCTGGAATGTGGTTAGCGACTTTGGTGGTTTGCACCATTGGTTAATTTTTATTGAGGATACTCAAATTACACTTGGAAAAAATAGGGAGCTGGGTGCAATTCGATTATTGACCCGCGGCAACGGAACGAAAATCGAAGAGCGACTCGTGGAATACGATCCTTACAACATGACGGCCTCTTACACCTACGTGCAAGGCGTACCACTCTCGAGTGATTACTATTCAACGATGACAGTGACAGAGACAAAAAATGGCAAATCACAAGTCGAATGGAAAGCTACATTTAAACGCGTGCATTACTGGACAGATACCCCGCCAGCGGGCAAAGATGATGCGTCTCTGGTAAAAATATACAACAAAGTCTATTCCGTTGGGCTTGATGCAATGAAGAAAAAAATTGAATCAGGAGCTTTATAACTATACTGACAAGAGACTAAAATTTAAGATCGTGATAAACGATTTTGATGGATCTAAAATCTAACTCAAAAATGGCCCATGCCCACGATCGTTCAATTTGAAAGTCGCACTGGAAACCTGATTATGTTTAAGGAGCACGCGATACCGCTTCTTAAATTAATGGGGCTCACCGGTGCGATCCCAAGCGCCATATTGCCAAATGAAATTCTAGATGCGTTGAGACGCGCTCGCGCTCATCCATCGCTCTCACAATCGTCCATGACTAGCGAAAACAATCAAAACAATGAAATTAATATCCCGTTGAATACGAGAGCTAAACCTCTTTTTGATTTGCTTGAACGAGCAGAGGCTCGCAACTGTGAAGTAATGTGGCGATAACCATTGCGTATTTGGCTAGACCAATGAGCGGCAAACATTCGGGATAACAGGAGATTTAAACGCGTGCCCAATACTACAAACTTCTTTCGCCTCGATAATAAGATCGCCATTATTACAGGGGCGAGCCGAGGGATTGGAAAGTCCATAGCAATTGCTTACGCTCAACACGGGGCAAAAGTTATCGTATCGAGCAGAAAAATTGATGCCTGTCAGGAGGTGGTCAATCACATTCGAACGTTCGGCGGTGAGGCGACGGCGACGGCCGCAAACATATCTGATAAGTCTAGTCTTGAAGATTTAGTGCGCTTTTCGAAGGACACGTACGGGGGCGTTGATATCCTCGTATGCAATGCGGCATCCAATCCCTTTTACGGACAATTAAAGGATATTCCAGATGCGGCATTTGAAAAGATCTTAAATAATAATATTTTGAGCAATCACTGGCTATCGTCCTTAGTGACGCCCCATATGGAGCTTAGGAACGGAGGCTCTATACTCATCGTTTCCTCAATAGCAGGACTTAAAGGAACACCAGGACTTGGAGCCTACGCGATTTCTAAAGCTGCGGATATGCAATTAATTCGAAATCTTGCGATTGAACTAGGCGACAAAAAGATCAAAGTGAATGGCATTGCCCCTGGCCTCATCCGAACCGACTTCGCAAAAGCCCTATGGGAAGACTCAAAAACACGCGCTCACTACGAAGAAAAAACGGCGCTCAAACGATTGGGCGAACCTGAAGATATTGCTGGTGTTGCGCTTTTCTTGGCCTCCGACGCGTCCGCGTACATCACGGGACAAACCATTGTCGCTGACGGCGGGATCACAATTGCCGGCTAGACTGCCGCATAGTCTCCTCACGCACCAAATAATCATCAACTAGGTTTATAAAAAGGATCCGCCAAATGTCTGAACTTATCCTTCACCACTATCCAGCATCTCCCATTTCAGAAAAAATTAGGGTTATTTTTGGCTTAAAGAACATATCTTGGCGCTCCGTAGAGATACCTAACCTTCCGCCAAAACCTGATGTTATTCCGCTATCAGGCGGGTATAGGCGAACCCCGATCATGCAGATAGGTGCTGATATTTTCTGCGATAGCCAAAGAATTTTATCTGAGATAGAGCGTCAGAACCCATCACCATCAATGAGCATGGGGCTGATTCAAATAATTAATCATTGGAGTGATCAATTATTTCACCCTATAGTTGCTGTAGCGATTGCAAGCTCATCAGATGTTTTTCCCAAAGAATTTTTAGAAGACCGTAAGAAATTGTTCTTAGGAGACTACGCAGACATTGAATCTGTTAAGACACAGATTCCAAATTTTATCGCCCAAATCAGAGCTCAGTTTTCTTGGGCAGAAACAGCCATAGGAGATAATAATGGGTTCCTTTTAGGGGAGGAGGCGACCATAGCAGATGCCTCTTTATTTGCCCTTACCTGGTTTATTAGGCGGCGTTGGGAAATTGGAGAAGAATTTATGGAGGAGTTCCCTAATATTTGCCTCTGGGAACAATCCATCAAGGACATTGGACATGGGACGTCTACTGACATGACCTCGCAGGAAGCGCTGGATACAGCTCAAAATGCTCAGACAACATTCAAGTCAAAATCATACATCAATGACAAACAAGATATCGCAGTTGGTGATAGCGTCTCCATCGTTTTTGACGGGAATACTGGAGAAAAGACAGTAGATGGTGCAGTACATACGATAGATAAAAATAGTATAGGTTTACTTCATACGAATGAACGTGTCGGCACCGTTTGCGTCCATTTTCCAAGAGTAGGTTACCGAATTGAACGCATCTAAAAACACATTGGCCATCAAAAATTTTACTGAGGGGGAAATTAACTTGTCCATGCATACAAAATTCGATTTTTTAAAAGCAATGACTATTGTCCTAGCTTTGGGTTCAATCAGCTTATTCGGCTGCTCAGAAGAAAACACCAACGCCAAAACATACAAACTTGTCACTGGACCTCAAGGAGGAGCCTGGTACCCACTGGGTGGCGCGCTAAAAGGCCTTATAGAAAGAGATCAATCAGATATAAAAATTCAAGTATTGCCTGGGGGTGGAGTTTCTAACGTACTCGCTCTACATACCGGACAAGCAGATATCGCACTCGCCCAGAGTGTGACAAGCTTAGACGCAATAGAAGGTAGAGCTCCATTTCAGGAGCCACTTCAAAATATTTGTAATGTCGCCACATTTTACCGACAGTACTTTCAAGTAGTAACACTTGCCGAGTCGAGCGTAGACACACCCTTTGATCTAAAAGATAAAGTTCTAGCAACCCAACCTCGAGGCGCTACAGGAGAGGCCATTACCAGTCACTTATTGCAAGCACATGACATGGATTATAAAAGCCTCTCAAATGTAAGCTTTGGGTCGTACACAGATTCAGTAACTCTGATGAAAGATGGAAATGCCGACGTATTTACCTTAACAACGACCATCCCATCCGGAGCTGTTATGGATTTGGCCAGCTCTCGGTCCGTCAAATTAATGCCCATGTCGGAGGACGCTCATGAGCGAATGCAAAAAATAAATTCAAAATACGAACGAGGTGTTATCCCCAAGGGGACTTACCCTGAACAAAATGAGGATGTACCAACAATCTTTTGGTATACGCATCTTACCGCTCGCTGCGACGTAGAAGATCAGGTCATAGGACACATTCTTGACTCTATCGTATCGGGATCAATGGAGCTCGTTTCGGTAACCAAAGCCATAGCAGGCCTCGATATACCAACCATGACACGCGACATTGGTGTTCCCATGCACCCCGGAGCGAGCAAATGGTATGAAGACCAAAAACAAAACTAACAGTAGCCGTGCGGTTGACTGATAAAAAAGTGATGCTAAAAACTATGAGTCCGATTGCAACAATCATTTCTTTAGTTGCACTGTCCATGTCTGGCTTTCACCTATATATCGCATGGCAAGGACCACCGGACGCGCTAACCTTAAGGGCCACACATTTAGCATTCGCGTTGATACTTGTATTTTTAACGAGTGGCAGCTTGAACAAAGAGGGACAGCGACGGACCGTCAAGATTGAATCCTTCATATTGATCGTGCTGAGCATTGCCGCTTGCGCCTATTTAGTCCTCTATCAAGACTATATCGTGAGCCGTATGACATATGTAGACCCGCTCAACCCTATTGACCTCACGTTCGGCGTCATCACCATACTCCTAGTATTAGAAGGAACGCGCCGCGCTGTGGGCTGGGCACTACCGATCACGGCTGTTGGGTTTCTAACCTACGCCCTCACAATTGGCGGTGTAGATTTTCAACGTGTCATCGAGCAAATGTATATGGGGACAGAAGGTATTTTAGGCATTCCGTTATACGTCTCTGCCACATACGTCATGTTGTTTATCCTCTTTGGTGCACTCGTGGAGAGAACGGGAACTGGTGCATTATTTATGGATTTCGCAATGGGACTCGCTGGTCATTCAGCCGGAGGTCCTGCAAAAGTCTCATGCATTACCAGCGGAATGTTTGGCACGGTTTCGGGCAGTGCCGTTGCAAATGTGATGACAACTGGGGCATTCACGATTCCACTCATGAAACGACTTGGTTATAAACCGGCCTTTGCAGGCTCCGTCGAAGCCGTAGCTTCAACAGGTGGGCAAATCATGCCGCCAATCATGGGTGCTACGGCATTCATAATGGCCGAATTTCTTGGAGTCAGTTACCTTACTGTTGCCATGTACGCCCTCTTACCGGCGATACTCTATTACGTTGCTTTATTTCTAAGCATTCATTTTGAAGCTAAAAAAAATGGCATGCACGGACTAGACAAATCTGAACTTCCGAAAGTATCAAAAGTCCTTAAGGAGCGCGGCCACCTATTCCTTCCCTTAATCATCATTATCGGCACACTTATGCTTGGTTTTAGCGCGCCATTTGCAGCGCTGTGCGGCATCATGAGCACCATTCCAACAGCGCTTCTCCGAAAAACGACTCGAGAATACATAAACATTAAAAATATACTGAAAGCGCTTGAGGAAGGAGCGAAAAATACCGTTACTGTCGCCCTTGCATGCGCTTGTGCTGGCATTGTCATCGGTGTGATCTTCATCACTGGATTAGGGTTAGAGTTCACGAATTTAGTGCTTTCCGCAGCAAATAATCACCTATTTCTAGCACTTGTTTTAACTAGTTTTGCCGGCATTCTGCTCGGTATGGGTATGCCAACCGCACCCGCTTACATCATGCAAACCGCACTATTGGTCCCCGCACTAGTGAAGCTAGGCGTTATGGTTGAGGCCGCCCATATGTTTGTTTTTTATTTTGCCATTCTATCTGCCATCACTCCCCCCGTTGCATTAGCTGTGTATGCTGCAAATGGTATTTCGCGCGCATCAATTTGGGACTCCAGCATCACCGCACTACGACTTGGCGCGACGGGGTATATCATTCCATTTATGTTTGTCTTTGGCCCATCTCTGCTGCTCATTGGTACCGGCATGGAAATAGTACAAACGAGTATTACAGCAGTCATTGGCGTCATATGCCTTGCGTCCGGCCTCTCTGGATACTTATTTAAAGTAACCTCAGTCTGGGAACGCATAAGCTTATTAACTGCCGCATTAGTTCTCATTAAACCAGGTCTAGAGAGCGACATCATTGGAGCGGCACTCATAACGTTGACCCTTATTGGTCAATTACGAAGGGAAAAAATATCGCATCAATAAGTAATCAAGATACAGAACGCCACAACTCAAAAAATACTTTTTAGGTCTCAGCCTGCGCTCTAAATTATAATAAGAGCATGCTGACTAAATTGAGAAATAAAAATGTTTGATTGGTTCGCCTCACCGGAGGCATGGGTCGCACTTGGAACACTAACAGCTTTAGAAATTGTTCTGGGCATCGATAATATTATTTTCCTCTCAATACTTGTTAACCGTTTACCACAAGCACAACGTAAGTTTGCGCGACGTCTTGGACTCTCACTCGCGATGGTCGCCCGATTAGGACTCCTTTTCTCGCTCTCATGGGTGATGTCACTCCGTGAACCAATTATCACATTGGCTAACTTTCCAATATCAGGTCGTGACCTGATTTTATTCTTCGGTGGATTATTTCTAATTGGGAAGGCAATCCAGGAAATTCATGAAGCGCTAAAGGGTGCAAGCGTTGAGAGAACATCGAGCAAAAGAGCTAGCCTGCTCTCAATACTTATTCAAATATCTATTTTAGATATCGTTTTCTCGCTAGACTCGGTAATCACTGCAGTCGGCTTGGTGGATCAACTAAGCATCATGGTTATCGCTATCGTTTTAGCCGTTGCTGTCATGATGTTTGCAGCCGAGGGCATTGGCAACTTCGTAGACAAATACCCCACCATCAAGGTACTCGCGTTGGCATTCTTAATATTGGTCGGCATCGTACTGGTCGCCGAGTGTTTTCAAATTCACATACCAAAATCTTATATTTACTTTGCTATGGCCTTTTCGCTCGCGGTTGAGCTCATCAATATCAAACTTAGAGGCCCTCAAAAAATATCGAATTAGTAATAACTTGGTCAGGTATTTAAAAAATTCAAAGGCAGCCCCGGACAATGCCATTCAAAGGAATATAGTCGACCCAGTCCAGAGGAGGTGACAAAGGCAGTCCTGAGGTCTGGGCCACCAAAACAAACATTTGTCACCATTAGATCAAATTCAGGCACTGGTACTCGCGCTCTCACCTCTCCCGTCGGGGCGATAGCTGTGAGACACCCCGTCCCAAGTGTTGCGACAACAACGTTACCTTCAGCATCGACCGCGAGTGAATCAAGTTTCTCGTAACCACTAAATTTATGAAGTATCCGGCCCGGCCAAAAAAGATGTGGTCCGTTTTTCTTCAACACACCCGGCGAATCTATATCAAACGCCCAAAGTCGAGCGGCATTCGTCTCAGCAACATAGAGTGTTTTCTCATCTGGCGACAGACCGATTCCATTAGGGGTGTCAAAAGGATGGATCAACTCAACGATCATTGAACCGTCGACCTTAGCGTAAAACACTGACCCTCGATCTAGTTGTCTACCGCGGCGCTTACCTAAGTCCGTGAAATAAAATCCACCTAAGCGGTCAAAAACAATATCATTTGGCCCTTTAAGAGATTCTCCATTGCACTCTCGATAAAGAGTAGTGACTTCACCGCTTTTTAGGTCAACCGTCTGTATCGACCCACCTTCGTAATCATCCGGCAGCGCTTCCCCCGGCCGATTAAAGGGCCCTGTCTTAGTCCAAACAAATCCACCGTTATTACAGATGTACATTTTCCCATCGGGACCGAGTGCCGCTCCATTGGGCCCTCCGCCACAATCGGCCACGATAGTTTTCCCCCCCTCAGGATCAACACGCGTGAGCGTTTTACGTTCAATTTCCACGAGCAAGACGGAACCATCGGGCATGGCCACAGGTCCTTCAGGAAATAACAATCCTCGACAAATTTCTTTCAATGTAATTCCTCCACAAAATAATAATATGTCATTAGGATGCTTCCTAAAGCATTAAAACACCTCCATCAACATGATAGGACTGACCTGTTATAAAGTCAGAATCTTTAGATGCCAAAAAATAGGCCATTGAAGCAACATCCTCCGACGTTTGCGCTCTAGCCATCGGCACAGCCTCCACCCGCTCTCTCCAAGCCGTTCCAACCGGTTTATTTTCAATCGCCGTCCACTCAGCATCAATTTGAATCCACATGTCAGTGTCAACCGGACCCGGACATATGCTGTTGACTGTCACCTTTGGAGAGCATTCTGACGCTGCAGATTGGGTAATCATAATAACTGCAGCTTTACTCGCCGAATAAGCACACATAAATTTTCGGCCTGCTCGACCAGCGATCGAAGCCATATTAATGATCTTACCTGTCGGCCTACCGTCTGCTAATGGCGCCTGATTCAACATTTGTTTAGCACCAGCCTGAACACAAAAAAATAAACCTCTGGCATTTACATTTTGCATGTAATCCCAATCCTCTGGAGTTGTCTCCAAGAAGGGTTTTACTCGAATAACACCCGCATTGTTCACCAAAACATCAATGCGGCCAAAATGCCCAGTTGATTCGGCAATGAGTCTAGTCGCAGCTCCAGGGTCCGCAACATCAACTGTCAACGGCAAAACATCCACCCCCTCTCTCTGCAGTTCTTCAGAAAGAGACAGGACCGCGTCTTCATTTATATCAGCTATTACAAGTCTTGCACCTTCAGACGCATAACGACGCGCAATCTGCTCACCAATACCCCGCCCTGAGCCCGTAATAACCGCCACAACACCTTTCAACCCATGCATGCAAATAATCTCCCCCTAAAAAAACTAATCAATGTGCGGCCTCTGAGAATGCCACTGAGTCCGATCCTGAAATGCTCTTGCAATCCTTAGAATTTTAATTTCATCAAATGGTCTGCCGTATATCATCAGACCAATTGGTAACCCGATGGCATTAAAGCCACACGGAACTGTCACGGCACTTAAATTAAGCATGTTACCGATCGCGGTATTACGCAAACAGCTCACATTCGTTTTGGAATATGCTTCAACACTAGCCTGACACGCCGCAACAGAACATGGCGGGATCATCACGGTGGGCACGAGCAATGCATCTGCAGTATCAAAAAAATCAATGGCTTGATTCCTAATCGATGCCATACCATTTTGAATATCAATATAATCTACAGCCGTAACTTCTTTTCCTTTAATCAAACGATGCGACACAATAGGGTCAAGTTGATCAAAATGCTCATCGACCAATAACCTATTTGAATAGTATGCCTCCGCAGCAATGACTAAGCCTTTTGGATTCAATTTTAGCGCCGCATTTGCCACATCAAACGGTCGATATTCAATGCTTGCCCCTAAATCTTTAAATACAGAAGCCGTGCCTAAAACCGATTTTTCCACCTCAGGGTCACAGTCATCGAAGAATACATTCTGAGCATAAACCAAGCGCTGTCCCGTCAACGTTTCCTGTGACGAAGCCTTGGTTATTTCGCTTAATGGACGAAAATCTTGCATAGAAGGATCATCGGGGTCCTGTTTTGCCATCAACCGATACACGACCTCTGCATCTCTAGCGTCTCTCGTTAGTGGGCCCACTGAATCAAGAGTCCAACTTAAGGGAAAAACACCTCGACGACTAATTTGACCGACGGTGGTTTTTAATCCAGTCACACTATTGAACGAAGCAGGAATCCTTACCGACCCTCCCGTATCGCTCCCAAGAGCCATGGGCACAAGACCGGCGCCAACTGCAACGCCTGACCCGCTACTTGACCCCCCAGGTATATAATGATCGCGAGCCCAAGGGTTTACTGGGGTAGCGAGTTTATTATTTATACCCACGCCACCGTAAGCAAATTGGACGGTGTGAGTCTTACCAACAAGAATGGCTCCTAGTTCTTCGAGACGGGAGACTATAAAGGCATTCTCATTCGGTACATTATCGGTTAGCAGATCAGTACCCGCTCTAGTCGGAACACCAGCAATGTCATACAAATCTTTGACCGCATAAGGAATGCCGTGTAACGGCCCGCGGTCAACTCCTGCGTCTAACTCCACATCCGCAAATTTTGCTTGTTCAAGCGCATGAGACTCAAGAACCTCAACAAACGCATTGAATTTTTCATCGTACTGCTTGATTCTATCCAAGTAGCCTTGAGTCAATGATGCCGAGGTGAGTTGACCAGAGCGGAGTTGTTGACCGAGCTCTACAATTGACGCAAATGGATCAAACGAAGTCATTAGAACGATCTCTCCTCAAAATGGACAACTCAATAGGTGCTGAAATTTAACCACAACACTATAGGCAAAATTTGATAATGGCAATCAAGACCCAAGAAGAACGGGCAGCACCACTTTTATTGAGTCTCTCAAAACCGCATCTGCCATTGAGTCATACTGCGTTGGCTGGTTATTGATTATTAGCACATCAGCATGAGCAGCTTTCGCGACATCCACAACACCCGCAATCGGGTACACCTGAAGCGTTGTGCCAACACATAACAAGAGATCAATTTTTTTAACACAATCAAATACCGCATTAATTTTGATCTCATCCAAAGATTGTCCGAAAGAAATCGTGTCGCTTTTCAAAATACCCGAACAACTCGAACAAAGAGGATCAAGCTCACCCTGTTTAACCCGCTCAAGCTCATCCAGCATATTCGTTTTTTTTTGGCATGACATGCACACCACACGATGGATCGTCCCATGGATTTCTATGATTTTATTGTGGTCACTACCAGCGGCTTGATGCAGTCCATCAATATTTTGGGTAATTAATTTCAGTAATTTTCCTGTTTCTTCAAATGCAGCAATAGAATCATGCGCCTCATTCGGTATAGCCCTTAGAGCAGGATGCGTTAAGCGAGACTGCCACGCCAAACGCCTTACGTCAGGGTCAGACATGTAATATCGAATATCCGACATCTTTTCAGTAAGAGGGTTTTTCGTCCACACACCCTGAGGCCCTCTAAAATCGGGGACTCCTGAATCAGTCGAAACTCCAGCTCCTGTCAAAACCACCACTGCGGAAGCAGCATTAACCATAGCCTTGGCTCTCTGAATATCTAACTTTTCCAAGCCCATCAGTGCTAACCAATCGCCTTAAACAAGAACGGCAAACTTCTATCGAGTCTATAGTCAAGATCTGAATGGTTGTCATCAAATTCTTCGTACACATGCGCAACACCGAGATCATGTAATCGTTCTGACAAAATACGTGATCCATAATGGATGAAGTATTGATCTCTCGTCCCGCACTCTATCCAAACTCCTTGTAACTTCTTCAAATTACTGCCGAAACGTTTTACCAAATTGATAGGGTCATGAGCCAACCAACAGTTCCAACGCGCCTCAATTAACTCTCCTGTATCCATATCAAATGGCACTCGAAAACCAAGTGGCGCTTTTGGATCGGCATCATATGTGGCTGCCATACAAAGGTTCATCAAACAATGCCCCTCTGAAGACGATACTTTTTCTCGCGCCCAAGTTGCTTTCAAAAAACGTTTGATTCTCCCGTCGTCCATCCCATGCTTAACAAGCTCTCGCCTACCTTGCTCACTCTTTGAACCCTCTTTGGGGGAGTAACTAGCAACACGATATTTTGCTAATGCATCCAATGTGTTTGGCCAATCCCGACGATAAATAAAATCGAAATAAGCGTCACCAGACAGGTTAGCAACAGCGCCCCAAACATCAGGGTGATTCATACCTTGAACCATTGCCCCGTAACCACCAGATGATTTGCCAAAACAGGCGCGATGTTTGGCTGATGATTTGGTGCGAAACATACCATCCACAAAAGGAACAATCTCTAGGTTTAAATAGTCATCATAACGACCCAACGCGGAGGAATTGATATATTGATTACCACCAAGAGATGTAAAACAATCTGGAAATACCACAATCACTGGGCCAATCTTTTTCTCGTGAACTAAGCGCTCTAATCGCTCAGCCATATTTTCACCAAAAGGCTTCCAATTCAATCGTGCGGGACCTGACCCCGTAAACCCAGCCAAATCATAGAAAACCGGGTATCGCTGTGTCGTATTAGACGAATAACCTGGAGGTAACCAGACTAAGATCTCCCGCCGGTAAGGATCCTTCAGAGGGTTGTTCTTCAGAACCTTAGAAACGTGCTCCAACCGCACTAATTCCCCCCTCGGATGACTTCTTTTTCTCAGAGACATTTAACGTTTGCCACACTTATAAGCATCAGACAAAGATTGCCTAACAACATCCGCTCCAGATTTATGACGCAACTGACTATTAGCGCTCAAATACGCTCGCGCCGTGAGCTCTATATCTAACCGAGAAACACTGCTTTGTGTACAAAAAAACAGTTCGTTAAACGCATCGTGAATACCGAAAACAAAACCAGAAAATTTATTTCTGATGTCTGCATCAGAGCTCATTGACCACTCGTGGACCTCCTGTGACGTTATGAATTGTTTTTGTATTTGCTCTGCATGTGATGGCACAATACCGGCTGCAAAAACACAAAGGGTCAACATAAATCGTCTTACATTCATATACATAAACTGCCCCGCTTAAAACCTACTTAAGATTTTAAAACCACTCCATTATTTGCTGACTGCTCAAAACCATCCTTCCAAGCAATGATGCCATTAACGATTGTGTATTTAATACCTCGCGAAGGCATGACCATACGCTTAGCACCACCGGGCAAATCGTAACGACGCTCAGGCCGCTCCGAAGAGCCGATCTCAGCCGCATCGAATATTGTAATATCCGCAGCATACCCTCGGCGAAGGCGTCCGCGATCTCTAATCCCAAACAGATCTGCTGGATCAGAAGTCAGACGTCTCACTCCCTCCTCTAGAGACAAAACGCCTCTTTCGCGAACCCAGGTCCCCAATAGATATGTTGGATATCCTGAATCACACAGCATATCAACATGTGCGCCACCGTCGCCCAAACCAATCAGTATCGAAGGATCGTTCAACAGCTCGGCCATACGATCAATTCGGGTATTAAATGATTGAATCGTAAATTCGCAGGCTAAGTCATCGGTGACCGCAATGTCGAGAAAAGCGTCTACCGGATCTTTCCCTTGCGCATGCGCGATTTCCGAAACGGGCAAATCAACAAATGGGGTAAGCTCCTCACTGCGCGCATGATGCAAAGTAATTCGTTCCCAGTCAGCAAATCCAGTTGGGTTTTTTAAATCCTCCCTAAACTGCTTTCTGAATACCGGATCAGCATAAATGAGCTTCTGAGCCTCCTTAGATTTGTTTTGGAAAACACGCTTCCAAGAGGGGAACGACGCAAATGAAAAAGGGTTACGCATATCCATCTCGCGCGTTAGCGGTAGGGGTGATGTCTGCGGTCTAGCGCCTTTCTCAATCATTGGTTTTGCGCGTCGAAGGCTCTCTCGAACCGCCTCTGAAATGTCATCTCGATCAAACATCGCGATAAACGTGACAGGCCGTCCACTCTCGTCAAGCAACATATCAAGAATGTCGCATTGATCCTCCTCCAGCACTCCCAACTGTCGAGTCAACGCAATCTCAATCGCACCTTTGTTGCGTTTCTTTAATGTGTTCGCATATGCTTTTAATTCCGCTCGACTGGCATTGCGACAAGCTAACGGTTTCCCACCAAAACCCATATGTTGATTAAGTATCGTGCTGGAGAACCCAAATGCCCCATGGTCCATTGCCTCACCAAGTAGACGAGCTATCTCACACATTTCACCCTCCTCCGCAGCTCTTTCGATAGATTCTTGACCCATCACAAAATGCCTAAATGGACTCAATGGGGCCAAAAAAGCAGTATTTACCCCAATTTTTTGTCTCTGCGCGAAGTCCATAAATTCTGGAAATGACTCCCAATCCCAGGTGATCCCTTTTTCTAAAACCTCGAATGGAATTGCTTCAACATTTTCAAGGTCGCGCATGGCGACCTCACGTGCATCCGAGTGGCACGGAGCAATGCCAACACCACAATTTCCCAAAACAACCGAAGTCACTCCATGCCAAGAAGATGGCGTAACCAATGTATCCCAACAAATCTGAGCATCATAATGAGTATGTGGGTCAATAAATCCAGGCGACACAATGAGGCCCTCTGCGTCAATCACTCGCTTACCCGAAGTGTTTAACTCTCCAATCTCAACGATAACCCCACCGCTGACACCCACGTCAGCGCGATAGGCTGGAAGTCCGGTGCCGTCTATGATTATTCCATTTTTAACTAAAAGATCATACATATCAGAAGAATTGTAAATTTAGCCCATTATTTATTGAAACCGAATTCGCTGGACGAAGCTTGAAATATGTGCCCCTATCTCTCCAGGGCTGTCTTCCTGTAAAAAATGCAACCCAGATACCGTAACCTCAGTTTGATTCGGCCAATGACGACACAGATCTCTTTGCCGCCCAACCAAGATAGAACCAGGATCCGCATTAATGAAGAGTTTGGGAACCTGGGACGACCCAAGCCACCGGGAATAATCTCTAACTACATTCACCACCTCAGCAGGCTCACCCTCAATGGGGATCTCTCTAGGCCACGACAAAGTAGGCCTTCTCTCCTCTCCAGGGTTTTGGAAAGGCCGTCGATATTCAGCCATCTCACTGTCACTCAATGTGCGCGAGATAGACCCTGGGAGCACACGCTCAATGAATACATTTTTGTCTAAAATCATTTCTTCTCCAGCGGGAGAGCGAAATGCTTGGAATACCTTACGCGCATTTTCTGGCCAATCATCCCAAGTAAGCACATCAACAATCGATTCCATGTACACGATACCTTGCACTCGCTGGTCGTTCTTTGATGCCCACTCAAAGGCCAAAGCGGAACCCCAATCATGGATGACAAAAATGATTCGATCTCCCAAGTCTAATTGCTCCCAAGCCCCAAACAGGTATTCCCTTTGCTCCGCATACGAGTAACGACTCGCATTGGACTCTGGCAGTTTTTCCGAATCACCCATACCAATCAGATCACATGCGATCAGTCGCCCTAACCCCTCACAGTGAGGCATGATATTGCGCCATAGATATGATGAAGTAGGATTTCCATGCTGAAAAACAATCGAATCACCTTCGCCCACATCGATATAGGCCATCTGCTTACCATTGACTTGGATCGACTTCTTTGCTGCAAACGGTTGATCGCTAGGCATAAGACCCACTCCTTTGTTATCGCCCTTCGAATGCGGGCTTTTGTTTATTAATGAACGCAGTAATCCCGTTCTTAGCATCCTCGGTACCGACCATCCGCGCAATTTCTCTAGTTTCCCGCTCCATTTGTGATTCAAGCGTGTCGTTAGGCGACATAAGCACCAGTCTTTTTACGCCTCCATGCGCCAATGTAGGGCCCGCAGCAAGATCTCGAGCCAATTTGTCCACTTCCTGTTGCAAGTCGGCGGCTGGCACAATCCGATTAACGAGCCCCCAATCAAGAGCCTCTTGGGCTGTTAGTGTTCGATTTGTTAGATATAACTCGAGCGCACGACGACGTCCAATAACTCGAGTTAAAAAGTAAGTAGAACTTCCATCTGGTGTGAGGCCAATTCGCGTGTACGCACTGGTAAACTTTGCTGTGTCAGAGGCTATGACTAAGTCACAACATGCAGCTAGACTCAATCCAGCTCCAGCCGCAGCACCATTCACCGCGGCAATAACGGGCGCATCTAACCAGGCTAAACGCGAAATAGCGATATGGAGATATCCTGTCATTTCGCGCACCAACGCTTCTAGACGATGCTTGTTCGCGTGGAATTCAGCAACATCACCACCTGCACAAAAAGCCTTATCACCACTGCCAGTAATCACCACTGCACGCACGTCTTTGCTGCTCGCCATAAAATTAACAATATCGTGAAGATCTTTAGCTGCCTGACCATTGACGGCATTAAATGAGCTTTCACGATTGATCGTAATTCTCGCAATGTTGTCCTCAACTTTAAATAGCATCGTTTCAAATTCCACTTTTACCTCCTATATCAATTTTTATGCTGCGCGCTTTAACAGTGATATGAGCATATATATATTTTCACTGACACAATATTACGACACACACTGATCTTTTGCTCTACGAGAACCGCATGCTTTATATATAGTGTCGGCTAGAGTTATGAATCACGTTGCTGCGTCCAACTGTAGGAACGTCTTTGACCAATTCACATCGGAGAAAAACTCGTGCCTGCGTTTAAAAAATTTGTACCAAATGGGGTCATCCCCGCGACGTTATTGATTCTCAACGAAGACCTCAGTATCAATGATCCTGCTACGCGCAAACACACCAAAGATTGCGCACTGGTTCCAGGCGTGTCTGCGGTAACAGTTAACGGCCACGCTTCCGAAGTACATGCCTGCTCTTTTGAGGAACAACAACAAATACTTGGCTCAACGATGGACGAGATTGGGGACCAATGTCCTGTCATCAATGGGGTCTATGCCGACGGAAGTCTGGAAGCTGCACGAATCGCGAAAATGGCAGATGCATCAGGTGCCTCCTGTTTACTGGTCTTTCCACCCAATACCATGTCTATGGGTGGCCAACTACGTCCAGAAATGGCGATCGCTCACTTTAGTGAAATAGCGAATGCAACAGATCTGCCCCTAATTTGCTTCCAATACCCAATGTCAACTGGACTGGGTTACCCCTTCGACACACTACTCAAATTATTTGATGCCATACCTAACATTAAAGCCATCAAAGACTGGTCGAACGATCCGATGTTGCATGAAAAACACATCAAGACGTTTCAATCTCTTTCCAATCCCATCAATGTGCTTACTACCCATAGCTCCTGGCTAATGGCCTCACTCAGCATGGGTGCGAATGGATTGCTATCAGGAGCCGGCAGCGTGATTGTCGATCTGCAAGTTCAGCTATTTCAAGCAGTGAAAAGTAAGAACTTAGAGCTTGCCCAAGCTATCAACGATCGTATTTACCCTCTGGCTCAGGTGTTTTATACCCCACCCTTTCTCGATATGCACAATCGAATGAAAGAAGCGCTCGTTTTACTCGGCCGAATCGAACAGGCACACGTCCGTCCCCCACTTGTGAAGATCCCCAACCAAGACTTGGTAAAACTTAATCAAGCACTCAAAGCATCAAGGATAGGTCACGCATTAGAGATTCCAGTGACAAGCTGAACCGAACTGGATCCTAGAGCGTCCCTGACGAAAGGCAAGTGATCTTGGGCAGGCATCAAAGTCGGATCACGCTTCTTTGATTGTGTTTACTTCTAGGCTATACTTCGGCCAGCTGGATAGTGTCCAAACTCACTAATCTGGCAAGTGAACACGAAATTAAACGTGCGAGCGAGAAACTAAAAGTGGATTCTAAATACAGGGAGATATTTATGACTGCAATATTTCAATCGCTAGGCAAGACTGTTCTTGCTGGCGTAGTGATTCTGGTAGCTCTGCTGCTCATCGCATCAAGCATGGGAGACGCCAGCAGTATGTCACATGCTTGGGGAATCTTTATCATGCGTTGGTTGCATGTTCTCGCCGGCGTGATGTGGATAGGCATATTGTGGTATTTCAATTTTGTACAGATGCCTTCGATGCCAAAGATACCCGACGAACAAAAACCAGCAATCGGCAAAGTCATTGCACCAGCCGCACTATTTTGGTTCCGGTATGGCGCTCTTGCGACTGTGGTTACCGGTGTATTACTAGCTCAAGGGCAGGGTTACTTAACAACTGCCCTATCATTTGGCAATGGATATCTAGCCATCGGCATTGGCATGTGGATGGCTCTCGTTATGGCGGCTAATGTTTGGTTCATTATCTGGCCCGCCCAAAAGAAAGCTCTTGGGATTGTAACTGTTGAAGCCGCCCAAAAGGCTGCTGCTGCGAAGATAGCGATGATGGGTTCGAGATTTAATACCATGCTCTCAATTCCTATGCTGTATATGATGGTTGCACAACAAAATGGAGGCGGCGCTTTAATCTGGTAATAGCCCCCTACAAACCGTCCTAAAAAAAAGCCCACATATATGTGGGCTTTTTTTATCAAACATCATTTATTGAAAGTACATTTAAAGAAATGAAAAATTGATCTCTGGTTTTATACCGCTCACCATGTCTGCAATTGCAGATCCAGAGCCACAAGACAACGTCCAACCAAGTGTCCCATGCCCTGCATTTAAGAATAAGTTACCAAATCCTGTACGACCTATTAATGGCACGCTCGAGGGTGTCATAGGCCTCAATCCAGCCCACTTCCGCGCGTTGTCGTAATCCATCCCATACGGGAACAATTTCTTGACTCGATTTAAAATACCCGCGCACCGCGCTTCATTAATCGACACATCATACCCATTCAACTCAGCGGTACCTGCCAATCTTAAAAAACCACCGAGCCGTGACATTGCAACTTTTCCATTTTCGTCTGTAATGCATACTTCTGGAGCCAAACTTGGGTCAATCACTGGAACCGTCAGGGAATAACCTTTCACAGGAAATATAGGAACGCGAAGGCCTATCGGTCGCAATAAAGCATCCGTTAAACTACCTGTAGCAATCACGTAAGCATCAGCCGTCTTTAACCTTATCTCGCCTTCCTTATCGATTGTACGTAGACCACCAATTGAATCATTCGAGCCAACAAAACCAATAACTTTGGTGTCATAAGAGAAGGCCACATCATACCGTCGCTTGCAAGCCTCTTCCAGTTGCCGGGTAAAAAGATGCGCATCTCCCGATTCATCGTCGGCAGCGTAAGTTGCTCCTACAATAGGCAATGTCGATTGCCGTAACGCAGGCTCAATTCGAATCAGTTCGTCAGTCGCGCACACAGACATGTCCAAACCATGTTCAAGCAAGGAGGCCAAGCGCAAATTAGCGGCTGCAAACTCGGACTCGTCAGTGTGGATCTGCAGAATACCCTTTGTGACCTGATGATACTCAAGACCCTCACTCTGTCGAAGCTCTTGCAAACACTGGCGACTATAAATACCCAACCTCAAAATATCCAGCATATTGTGCCGCGTTCTACTCGGTAGACATTCAAACAAAAACCTAAGCCCCCACGACCACTGGTTCAAGTCCGCCCTCATACGAAAGAGAAGCGGCGCATCCTCACGCCCTAACCATTTAAGAATTTTAAATGGTGCACCAGGATTGGACCATGGCTCGGCTTGACTAACAGAGATCTGTCCACCATTCGCGTAACTCGTACCTAGCCCGGACCCAGAGTCTCGATCGATCACTTCTACTTGATGACCACGCTTAGCAAGAAACCACGCCGTGGTCATTCCAACGACACCCGCACCAACCACTACAGTCTTCATGTTATGAGAACTTCCTCGTGTCAATCCTTAGACAATTACTGCGCAACCCAGCCACCATCGGACAAAATATCAGTCCCGGTTATAAACGAAGCTGCATCAGTGCACAAAAATCTAGCAATCTCACCAATCTCCTTCGGATCCCCCCAACGACGAGCGGGTACATTTGATAACAAGTCGTCACTTTTGGACGAATCAGACCTCAATGGTGCAGTCAGGTCTGTCGCATAAAAACCTGGGCTGATCGCCACGACATTAATGCCATCATCAGCGTGCTCTAAAGCCATAGATTTAGTAATGGCTAAGACCCCATGTTTGGACGCGCAGTACGCAGCTCGCCCAATGCTGCCCACGTTCGCCATGATGGAAGTGATGTTGATCACTCGACCCCATTTATACGTTTTCATATGAGGGACGAAAGCTCTTGAGCAAAGAAACACGCCCGTCAAATTAGTATCTAAAACCGTGTTCCATTCCTCCAAAGAAAACTCGATGAGGTTTTTACGGATGGCTGTTCCGGCATTATTAACTAAGATATGAATGGCCCCAAATCGCTTACTGACTTGTTTTTCTAGATCGTTGACCTGATCTTCATAACGAACATCACAAATAAACGTATCTGACTCTACGCCAATCTTGTCTAGAAGCGCCTTCGTCTCAGAGAGCTTCTCTGCATTCCTTCCAACGCAGGCAATAGACGCGCCCGCCTCTGCGAGGCTAATGGCCATGGCTCGACCAAGCCCGCGACTGGCTCCAGTGACAACGGCAATTTTACCTTTCAGTGGTTGATCCGACATAACTTTCTCCCCGCTTACCTTTTGTCTAAAGCTTGAGTATACAGTCAACAACGGAGCGGACATTTCGGTATAGTTTTCGTTTAGTACATTAACCAAAGATCACATACTCTAAAAACCCATGTTCCAAAGCAGACACTTCAAACACTGGCCAACTCACTTACCCCGCAAGCTTGAGCCTCCAACAAAAACCATATTCCAAAACCTGGTCGTATCTGCCGAGCGGTTCCCAGAAAAGACAGCCATTGTTTTTTACGGCACTACAATATCTTATCGAGACCTACTGAAGCAGACTGAATCACTCGCAGCATACTTACGCGACGATTGCCATGTAAAAAAAGGAGATCGAGTTATTCTCGACTTACAATCGTCGCCTCAGTTTGTTATCGGCTACTACGCAATTTTGGCGCTGGGAGGCCTCGTCGTTCCAATCAGCCCGATGAACGTCGCAGACGAAATCAACCACTACTGCACAGACTCTGGGGCTCGGGTAGCCATCGCCAGTCAAGACGTTGTTAAAGAATTTAAGGATGCGCTAGATCAAAATTTTATAGATCGACTCATCGTCGCAACATACTCCGACTTCATTGCAAAAGATTTTATAGGTGAAATCCCAACAAACATTGCTGAAGAAAAAATAGCTTTCAACATAGCTCAAGTGATGGATTGGTCAAGTATTCCGCAAGAAAACATAAATCTTAAACAAACTGAAATTAATCTCAGTGACCTTGCTGCAATTTTGTATACATCCGGAACAACAGGACGACCGAAAGGGTGTATGCATACGCATGAAACCATCATGAGAAACATAGAAGGCGCAGTACTATGGGAAGGCATGAGCTCAACCTCTGTTCTACTCACTACCGCACCACTATTCCATGTCACCGGCATGCAGCACAGCATGAATGCTGGAGTCGCAGCATCTGGCTCACTAGTTATTTTACCGAGGTGGGATCCAAAAATTGCCGGAGAATTAATTGAGAGATACGCCTGCACGCATTGGGCCAATGTGCCTACCATGGTGGTCGATCTACTGGCAGAACCTACAGTCGAAACGCGTGATCTGAGCTCATTAGAGAATATTTTTGGTGGTGGTTCATCCATGCCAGAATCAGTCGCACAAGAACTATTCGACCGGTGCGGCATCAGGTACATGGAAGGGTACGGGATGACTGAGGCGATCTCACAAACGCACATGAACCCGCCTCAAGATTTGCGTAAACAATGTCTCGGCATACCCACGTTTGACACAATGGCCACAATCATTGATCCAGAAACCTTGCGTGAACTGGGTCCCAATGAAACGGGTGAAATTGTCGCGTCTGGGCCTCAAATAATGCTTGGTTATTGGGAGAGAGATGATGCTAATAAAGAGAGTTTCATTGAAATTAATGGAGATAGATTTTTTAGAACCGGCGACCTTGGTCGCTACGATGAGGATGGGTTTTTCTATATCTCTGATCGAATTAAACGCATGATCAATGCCTCGGGCTTTAAAGTCTGGCCCGCAGAAGTAGAAGCGACTCTATACAAGCATCCTGCAATCAAAGAATTAGCGATCATTTCATCGCCAGACCCCAGACGGGGAGAAACGGTTAAAGCGATGATTGTGCTGAAAGAGGCTTATAAAAATAGTACTTCAGAAAAAGAGATCATCGATTGGTCACGAGAGCACATGGCCTCCTATAAGATCCCTAGGCTTGTTGAATTTGTCATCGAATTACCTCGATCAGCATCTGGAAAAATTCAATGGCGTCTCTTACAAGAAGACGAATGGCAACAACAGTCGCAAATGATTAGGACCATACACAAATGAAAACTTTTGATAACACTCAAGATCACGGATTAACTCAAGATATCAACTCTGTCTATGAGGAACAACGTGAAGAGATCACTTCTTTCATTTGCAATCTAATTAAACATCCGAGTCTACTTGGCCAAGAGGATAGCGCGCAAAATTTCATGGAGGAAACTTTTGTAAGCTTAGGCCTTGATATTGATCGTTTTGGCATCAATCACGACGCACTCAAAAATGTCGAAGGGTACTCTCCCTCTGTCGGAGAATGGGATGGCCATGACAATATTGTTGGGATCCATCGGGCGAAATCTAAATATGGAAAATCGCTAATACTTAACGGTCACATTGATGTAGTGCCTGTAGGCGCAGAAGATTTATGGTCGTCTCCTCCTTTCAACCCGACCATTAAAGACGGTCGCATATATGGGCGTGGCGGAGGAGATATGAAAGCGGGCATTACCGCTTACATTTATGCTTTCAAAACACTTAAAAAAATTGGTTATCGACCAGCTAGCGATGTTTTCTTGCAATCCGTAGTCGAAGAAGAGTGCACGGGAAATGGGGCACTTGCCTGCCTTCATCGTGGTTATAAAGCTGATGCCGCAATCATTCCGGAGCCCTTTAACGAAACAATCATGTCGGCCCAGATGGGAGTCATGTGGTTACAAATAGAAGTTACTGGAAAGCCCGCGCACGTGCTTCACGACACAATGGGAAACAATGCTATTGAGGCAGCGTTCAGTATTTGGGAGCATTTGAAAGGTTTAGCATGTCTGTGGAACGATAAGAACCACTCACACGCAGCATTTGGAGACGTAGCGGCTCCCGTCAAATTCAACCTTGGTAAGATTTCAGGTGGAGAATGGGCCTCATCGGTTCCGACGCGATGCGCAATGGACATTCGTTGTGGCTTCTTTCCTGGGCAATCGCCAAAAGAGATACGGCAGTTAATCGAGAATCATTTAAACGCTGCGATTGAGAACGACTCCCGCTTAAAAAATATTAAGCACGTGATAACGTATCGCGGATTCCAATCACCCGGCTGTGTTGTCGACACCAGTAGCAAATTTATTAATCTATTAAGTCACACTCACGAAACTCATTTAGGGCGGCCGACAGAATTATTTGCCAGTGCAGCGACAACTGATGTACGAACATTTCAATTGTATGGACACATTCCCGCAACATGCTATGGACCAGAAGCATTAAATATTCACGGAATTGACGAATCAGTGTCGATCCAAAGTACGATTGATGTCAGTCGAGTTCTGTGTCACTTCATGACACAGTGGTGCGGCATTGAAAAGCGCTAGTTACCATAGAATACGTTAAGGCCTAACAGCCATCATTTGAATCGCAAGAATTCAAAATCGCATCCAAGTGGCGCCTGAGTGACCGTCTCGTAATAGAGCCGAGCATAACCTCTAGGCGGGGACTCTCGCGTCGTCCAGCCTTTCTTCCGACGATCTAATTCTTGCTCAGACACCAGCAAATCTAACCTTTTCTCTTTCACTGATAATCTGATGCTATCGCCCGTTTGCACGAATGCCAGATTCCCTCCTGAGGCAGCATCAGGAGATACGTGCAGCACTACCATCCCAAAGGCAGTCCCACTCATTCGCGCATCCGAGATGCGCACCATATCCTTGACGCCTCTTACAGCGAGCTTTTTTGGGATTGGTAAATATCCAGCCTCAGGCATGCACGACTCACTTTTCGGCCCCGCATTTTTTAGTACTAAAAAGTCATCCTCTGACACATCTAAATCTTCAGAATCAATGCGTTCACTTAAATCTTCCAATGAATCGAACACTACAGCTCTTCCCGTTCGCTCAAAAAGATTCGAATCAGCTGCCGCTCGCTTGAGTATCGCGCCTGTTGGGGCGAGCGTACCAAACAGTGCGATTAATCCGCCCTCTTTTTGATACGGCTCGTCAAAAGCACGGATAACATTCCGGTCGACCCATTTCGGGGTTTCCGACAACCATTGACCAAGTGTCTCACCCGTCACCGTCAGGCAATCGAGATGCAATTGATGTTTTAATTCGTGCAACACAGCGGTTAGACCTCCGGCGGCGAACAAATCTTGCATATAATGTTCGCCCGTTGGTTTCAAGTTAACCAACACAGGTGTCTCGTCAGAAATACGATTGATATTCTCTAATGGCAGGTCAATCCCACGTCTACCAGCAATCGCAGCCAAGTGAACCACTGCGTTGGTTGACCCACTGATTGCGAGTAGAACTCTTAGCGCATTTTCCACCGATTTAGGCGTGATAATTTCGTGAGGCAACGGTGCTCCGGAAACCGCCATTTCCATAGCACGTTCACCACAAGCCTCCGCCAAACGAAGTCGATCCGCATGAACTGCCGGTATGGCTGCACTTCCAGGCAAACTCATTCCAAGAACCTCGGTGATGCAGGCCATAGTGCTCGCTGTACCCATGACAGCACAACTGCCGGCTGTCGTTGCCAACTTACCTTCTATTTCATTAATCTTGGCATCAGAAACCTCACCAGCACGGTATTTACCCCAAAATCGGCGGCAATCAGTACACGCGCCTAACTGCTCACCCTCAAAGGGCATGGCTAACATAGGCCCCGTCACCAGTTGTATGGAAGGAATGTTTGCTGACGCAATGCCCATGAGCTGAGCAGGAACTGTTTTGTCGCAACCACCGATCACAACGCATGCATCAATAGGTTGAGCCTTCAACATCTCCTCAACATCCATCGACATCAAATTGCGAAACATCATACTGGTCGGCGACAGGAATACTTCACCCAGCGAGATTGTTGGAAATTCAATCGGTAAGCCACCACGCTTCAAAACACCTCTTTTAACAGCCTCAACCAGATCTGGCATTGTCCGATGACAATTATTAAAACCACTTGGCGATGTGGCTATTCCGATAATAGGTCGGCTTAAACTATCCAGGGAGTACCCCATAGATCTAGCAAATGAACGACGCAGATACGCGGCAAATCCTGGATCACCATAATTCGTTAAGTTCCTTGTGATCCCTTGACTCATATTTTTTGAATCTGCCATGAATTCCGCACCATTAGTAAATATCGATTGCTACTTCTTACGAGATTTGAGACCTCTTTGAAGGTGAACAACAGCCATAATTGGCAGCGCCAAACCGATCACCCAGTGAACGATCGCTGTCACTGATCGAATACTTTCATTGCCCAAATAATACAGAAAATACCCCGATGCACTGAGGATGACCATCGTGGCAAACATAAAAAATCCTGTCCACAAATTTCGACGCATAGACCACGCTCGTGAGACGTGACCAGGAAGTACGCTACCAAATCCAATCATCATGAACGCAGCGCATATCCCGTGAATTGACAGCAAGTCGCGCTCCAAAGGATGATGTATGGGACCAAACTCACCTTCAACACGGATGAAGTAGTGCAAATAAAGCCACAATCCACCCGACAACGTCAGGATGCCACCAACGACATAAAGAAACCGTGCGTGGTTACGACCTAACTTAATTGGCATCATTTGGCATCACGTCCATCGTTTTTGGAAAGCTTGTTAAGTGCTCGCCTCGCACTAAAAAACCACAGGCATTAAATTGATTGAGCAACAATTCAACCTCCTCTTCCATCATCAACATACATTTTGTAAGCGCATCCGCCACGACACAAGTCGATGCCATCACTGATGCCGAAGCACCTGATGGAATAGACTTGTTACTTCTAGGGTCAACTATTATGCCCGACTGGTTATATTCAGCATGCTGATGGTACGCTGCACTGGTTGCAAACGCGGCATTAAACAAATCCAACGAGGCCACCGACTCATGGGGTCTCAACGGATTTCGAACTAGAATTGGGTATGGCGCACCAAATGCCCTAACATCACCTCCTGCATTCACATAAGCCGATTCAGCACCCCGTCCCTTTATGAATTCAATCGCCTGATCTACCGCATAACCTTTAGCAATCCCACCCAAATCAATCAATCCAGTCTTCAATCGAAGTACTCGACCATCATCCAAAAGACGCAACAAATCCCCATTGGGATCAGCCTCTGTGCAGATGCTGAATACACCTTCACTGCGTCTCGAAATATCTTGGGCCAATTCAAGCACGGTCCACAGATCTGAAGAAACAACCAATTCCACATTAACCCCGAGGCGATTAACTTGAGTCACCTCACTGGAATCGTCAAACCGACTCATCAAACGCTGAATCCGTTCAATCTGAGCAAATGCATCTGAAATGATTTGTTGCGCTATTTCTTCATGTGTATCTTGAACTCCAATCTCAACGATTGTGCCAAGCAGAGGTCGTGCCCGTTTACTGACTTTTGAGGTAGAGATCATAAGTGGCCAACACCCGATTTACCCCTTCAGTAATATGCCGGCAAGACATGGTTGCTCCAGAAATGTTTTTGATTTCCTCTCCAAGATCAAGATGAGATCCAGGTTTATGCCCCACAAACTGTGCTCGCCAGCGAGGATTCCTCACCTCATAACCGTAACTCTCTCGGTATACCAAAATCTCGATTTGCTTCACTTCACCTGTAGCACTGAGGGCTACCGCATACGTTATATATTCATGCTTCCCAATGACTTCATCCACAATAAAGTAGCCCGATAATTTGCCACCATCGAACACCTTCCAAGCCGGAAGAGAATCTCGGTCAACGATTACACCAGAGGCATTTTTAATTGCTTTTTTTGCGGTGCTGTCGAGCTTAACATCTGACTTTTCAAACGCAGCCGAATTACCAAACATCAACTTTTGTGCCTGTTCCACACTTAAATATTCCGCCGCGTAAACGTGTCCAGACACAGCTACAGTAGCAATGGGAATACCAATAAGCTTGAACCAGTCGTTGTTCATGATTATAAAAACTAACGACTGGTTGAGAGCACCACTTTACCAATAACGCGCTTTTGCAGAAGCTCATTGAGTGCCTCACCCGCTCTCTCCAGGGGGTAAACTTTGTGGATGTGCGGAGATATTTTTCCTTGGTCGAACAAATCCATTAATTCCTGATTGTTCTTTCTGTTTAACTCTGGCTCACGCTTAGTGAACTCTCCCCAAAAAACCCCAACAACAGAACACCCTTTGAGCAATGGTAGATTGAGCGGCACTTTTGGAATCTCACCTGAGGCAAAACCTACCACTAAAAACCGACCGCCCCAACTCATATCTCGGAGCGCTTTCTCAGAAAATGAACCACCCACCGGATCGTAAACCACATCAACACCACGACCTTGTGTGATTTCTTTAACAGACTGCCGCAAATCATTTTCCGAATAATTAATTAAATGGTCAGCGCCGTTTTGCTTGCATACAGATAATTTTTCAGCATTTGATGCCGCCGCAATAACCGTCGCACCTAGGGCTTTTCCTAATTGAATCGCCGCTATACCAACACCTCCAGAGGCACCAAGAACCAGTAGGGTTTCACCGGCACGCAATAGAGCACGATCCTTTAACGCGTGATAACTTGTTCCATACGTCAAAATAAATGCAGAAGCTCTTTCAAAATCCATCTTGTCAGAAATCATAACGGTTCTGCTTTGGTCAACAACCAACTCCTCAGCAAACCCCCCCCATGTTGAAAAGGCAATGACTCGATCTCCAACCTTCAGGCTGTGCACGTCAGGACCCAATTTCTTGACCACTCCAGCAACCTCTCCACCTGGGGAGAATGGAAGATCCGGCTTAAATTGATATTTACCTTGGATGATGAGGGTATCTGGAAAATTTACCCCGCAAGCCTGAACTGATATCAAAACCTGGCCTGTATCTGGCACCAAGCCTGGCACTTCCTCAAGCACCAAACCATCAGGCATTCCTAGTTCTTTGCACAGTACAGCTCGCATACTTAGGTCCTTTATTTGTGTAGATTAAGCGTTTTTAAGGAAGATCTAATACCTTCGATGAAATATCTAACCGACTAAACGAAGCTTCACTCCCCCGACGGAAGACTCAAAACGTTGCTCGATATAGCCCTTCACGGCCTGCGCACACTGGCCGCATTCCTTAGAACATCCGGTTTGGTCCGAAATGTCTTTGAATGTCCTGCACCCTTGGTCAATCGCGTAATCAACCTCAGATTCCCGGACGGCTCGACACACACACAAGTACATGTATCCACTTCCCCAATCATCATATTAATGAGAATGATTATCGTTTAGAGTTGTGCCAAATGCAAGCAGCAACCAAGATCGGAGGTAATCCTCTAGATCAGAATTTAGGATGTGGGTTTTCTTAGGATAGTCTCAACCTGCCTCCAACCCCCCTCTGCCATGGGGCGAGCTCGTTTACCTTGATCCACCGCATTCGCACTAGATGCAGTCCCATCCTTAACTCGGCCCATAATTCCTTGAAGAATACCAGCGAGTCGAAACATGTTGTACGCAATATAGAAATCCCAATTTTCAATTGAGGCCCTTCCGGTACGCTGACAATAACGCTCAACATACTCTTCCTCATGCGGAATCCCGGTTTGCTTATGGTCTACACCAGCGATACCCCGAAACTCACCTGGAGTCAGCCGCCAGTACATGCAGTGATAAGCGAGATCAGCCACAGGATGACCCAACGTAGATAGCTCCCAGTCCAGTACTGCTAAAACCTTGGGCTCAGTAGGATGAAAAATCACATTATCCAATCGATAGTCCCCATGAGTGATCGAGACTTCCTCACTCTGAGGTACATTATGAGGCAGCCACTGAATGAGGTTCTCCATCGCTTCAATCTTTTCTGTTTCTGAAGCTCGATATTGTTTAATCCATCGACTGATTTGTCGCTCAACAAAATTACCTGGCCGGCCAAAAGACTCGAGACCAACTGAAGCATGATCAACGGTATGTAGCGCCGCGATCACACGATTCAATTCATCGTAAATACTCGACCGTTCATCTCGATCAAAATTTGGTAGGAGACCATCCCAAAGAACGCGACCTTGCACAAAGTCCATCACATAAAAGGCAGTCCCAATCACTGTATCGTCCTCGCACAGGCAATACGTTTTTGCGACAGGCACATCAGTGGTATAAAGTGCGCTCATGACACGGTGCTCTCGATCAACAGCATGCGCTGACGGCAATAATTTTCCAGGAGGCTTTCGACGCAACACATACTCACCGCTCGATGCCTTAAGTAGGAAAGTTGGATTAGATTGCCCACCACTAAATTGCTCAAGCTCAATGGGTCCTTGAAATCCATCGATGTGCGCGCTTAAATATTCTCCTAAACGACTTAAATTAAATTGTTGCTTTGGGTCAACCGCCCGAGTACCGATAAATTGTTCGTGCATTTTTAAATATCTCCTTCCAATTTATTATCTCATGGTCATGGCATACTGAACTCATGAAACACAAAATTTTGGATTAAAAGATGAGAAACCTTAAAAACAAAGTGGCGGTCATTACTGGAGGGGCCAGCGGCCTAGGGCTTGCCATGGCTAAACGCTTTGGACGAGAAGGCATGAGAATCGTCCTTGCAGACATTGAACTAGAACGACTAAATGCAGCCGTCGCAGACCTTGAAAATTTAGGTGTGGCAGCAATAGGCGTGTCATGCGACGTATCACGCGCCGAAGACGTAGAAAATCTTGCACATCGGACTCTGGAGCACTTTGGGTCTGTAAACGTCGTGTGTAATAACGCAGGGGTCGCTCCTAGCGGGCTCATCTGGGAGCATTCAACAAAGGATTGGGAATGGGCCTTTGGCCCCAACGTTTGGGGCGTCATCCACGGCATCCGTGTATTCACTCCCATTTTGCTCAATCAAAAAGAAGAGGGGCACATTGTCAATACGGCTTCAGTCGCGGGATTGATGTCATTTAACGGCATGGGGCTCTATTGCACGACAAAGCACGCGGTCGTCACAATGACCGAATGCCTACATCACGACTTAACGAGTGTGGCAGAGCACGTAAATTGTTCCGTTCTATGCCCTGCCTACGTTCCTACAGGCATCGCCGATTCGGAACGAAATCGACCAGAGCACCTCCAGGACAAACGCACAAAATCCGCGAGTGAAATGGAAATGGAAAAAAATCTTAAAAAAGCCGTTGAGTCTGGGAAAATCACAGCCGAGCAAGTCGCAGATCATGTTCTCACTGCAATTCAAGAGAAGCACTTTTACATACTCACACACTCCAAAATAAAGCCTGCGATTGAAATACGCTTCCAAGACATTTTGCTGGAGCGCTCACCTGTAGACACGTCAAAACACTAAATACTTAATTTACGAATGCGTGGCATGAATAACGGCTGAGCGTTAGAATGCCCATGCAAATACGAATATTAAATACATTGATCGAGCACGCACACCAAACCTGTGGAACAGATAAACAACGAAGTCGAAACGGAGGCAAAGAGACGTAGAACCTTTGCAATCATTTCTCACCCTGATGCTGGAAAAACAACGCTAACGGAAAAGTTACTGCTCTTTGGCGGTGCGATACAAGCTGCCGGAACCGTTAAAGCAAGAAAGTCCAGTAAATATGCAACCTCGGACTGGATGGCGATCGAAAAAGAACGCGGCATTTCAGTCGCGAGCTCAGTCATGCAGTTTGAATACCGCGATTGCGTCATTAATTTACTGGATACCCCTGGCCATAGAGATTTTTCAGAGGATACCTATCGAGTGCTAACCGCCGTTGATGCGGCATTGATGGTTATCGACTGCACGAAGGGCGTCGAATCACAAACGATAAAACTTTTGGAAGTTTGCCGTCAAAGAAACACCCCCATCATCACCTTTGTGAATAAACTCGATCGCGAGGGTCGTCATCCCCTAGAAATCATCGATGAGATCGAAGCCGTGCTTAATATTCATTGCGCACCCATCACCTGGCCGATCGGTATGGGAAAAAGACTGGCTGGAATTTATGATTTAGCTAGAGGAGAAACGTTACTCTTCGATCCCACCAACCCAGATCAAAGAAGCGTTACAGCCATCAAAGGGTTGGACAAAAGCATGGTGGACGAACGGTTCGCGGGTGAAGTCAGTGACACGCAAGATGAGATCAGCCTCTTGAAAGAAGATGGCAGACACTTTGACAGAGACTATTTTCTGGAAGGTGAGCTCACTCCAGTATTTTTCGGTTCTGCCATGAATAATTTTGGCGTCATTAAAGCCCTTGAGGCCTTAGTTGATGACGCGCCCTCTCCCCGCGCACGCCCGGCCATTGAGCGCTCTGTTGCACCTGAGGAAAGTAATTTTTCAGCCTTTGTATTTAAGATACAAGCCAACATGGATCCACAACATCGCGACCGAATCGCATTTCTTCGCGTTTGCTCTGGTCGTTTTTCAAGGGGCATGAAATTACTGCATGTCAGAAGCGGTAAAGAAATCAGAGCTGGACAAGTTGTAAGCTTCTTATCTCAAAGACGTGAAACTGTTGAGGATGCTTGGCCTGGTGACATCATCGGCCTTCTCAATCACGGAAGCATTGATATTGGAGACACCTTCACCGTAGGAGAGTCATTATCTTTTACAGGGATTCCATACTTCGCCCCTGAATTATTTCAAGGCGTGACACTCAGGGACCCTCTCAAAGGCAAGCAACTTCAAAAAGGGCTACAACAGCTTGGCGAAGAGGGTGCCATACAGGTTTTTAAGCCCATTATCGGCAATGAGATGATCCTGGGGGCGGTCGGATTGCTACAGTTTGAAGTCGTCGCGCACCGCCTCAAAGCTGAATACGGCGTTGACGCAAGTACTCGGTCCCTTAGTTTTTATGGGGCGCGCTGGATCACGTCATCCAATAAAAAGAAACTGCTCGAATTTGAAAGACAGCTGGCTGGAAACTTAGCCCACGATGCCTCTGGCAGTTTAGCGTTTTTAGCGACATCTAAACCCAACCTAGATTTAACCATGGAACGTTGGCCTGACATTGAGTTCCATAACGTACGCGAACATGCCCAAAAATTTACGACATAGCAAATACAGTGAATCGAATTATTTTGCTACCGCTTATTCTTACGGATAAAGGCATCCAACCGAGCGACTCCCTCGATAATATTCTCATTTGAAGCCGCATAGCTGAATCTGATGTGCTGTCCATCGTCGGGCACCCGTCGACCAAAATGAATGTCTGCCAACACGGCAACCCCTGCTTCATGCAGCAATCGCTGTCTGAACTCTTCTGAGTCTTTAACACCTACCATGTCACACGCCTCAGTCACATTGGGCCACACATAGAACGCACCGCCTGGATTCAAACAGGTAATACCCGGAACCTCATTCAAAAGACCAACGATCAAATCACGGCGTTCGAGAAACTTTGAGCGCATCATGTCCGCACCAGACTGATCACCATTAAGCGCTTCAACACCAGCCCACTGAGTGATGTGTGACGCGCATGACTCAGTATTCGTAACCCATTTTGTAAAGATTGGCGCAAGCGCTTTGTTCGCTGCGAACCCAAGCCTCCATCCGGTCATTGCCCAAGTTTTAGAGCAACCATCAACAACAATAGTACGGTCTGTCATACTTGGAAAACTCGCGATTGAAGTAAATGACTCTTCAAAACATAATTGCGAATAAATCTCGTCCGAAAAGACCCAGACGTTCGGATATTTATCAAGAATCTCAACAACAACCTCTAATTCAGCTTTAGAAACAATACCCCCAGTTGGGTTTTGAGGAGAGTTAAGGATAAGCAAACGGGTCTTATCGTTCATTCTCGCGTCCAACTCTGCCGGGTCAAAATTAAAACCTCTTGATTCCCGCAAGTGAAGTGGGACGGGTATCGCCCCATTGGCTTTTATTTGAGAGTCGTAAATCGGGAAACCAGGATTGGGATAAATGACCTCATGCTCCTGGCCATGATCGGTAGTTGCGAGTATTGAATACATAATAAAAGGTTTAGCACCAGCAGCAACCACAACATCGTCAGCGTCATAATTCAGCCCACGCGTTCTATTGAGATATTGTGCAGCCGCCTGCCTTAACTCCGGAATGCCTGCAGATGGCGTGTAGCCATGCTTGCCATCTTGAATGGCTTTGATGCCTGCATCCTGAATATTCTGGGGCGTCGGAAAATCAGGCATCCCGATACAAAAAGACAGAATGTCCTTACCCTGCCTTTGGAGGTCCCCCACCTCAGCCAAAACAACAAACGCATTCTCTGTGCCCAATTGACTAGAACGTTGTGAGATTACTGGCATTATATTTTCCTAAAGAAGTTAAGCGTATCTAGAGTCTAGACGTTCATTAATTGATCAAAAACACCTAGGACTAAATCATAAAGACAGAAAACAAAAGGAAAGCAGTCTACAATAAATTGATGGATCTTGATCGATTTGGTGACAAAATTCGAGGTTTAAACTTGAATAGCGACCGTTTATCTATCATCATACGTCTTAACGTAAAGATCAGAGCGTATCCTGCGTGAACTGAAAATTTAGTCAAATTAAAACAATTAAGGGATTTGGATATGGCAAAAACGCTACCCAACAGCAAAATTGAACGCATCGAGGAGAAGCCAAGCGTTACCCGTCGTGGACTTTTAAAAACGGGGCTTGGTGCAGCACTAATCGGCGCGCCATTTATTCGAAACGCGCAGGCGGCAAAAACAACAACGTGGAAGGTACAAACCAGTTGGGATGCCGGAACCACAGGATATAAACTCTTCGAAGAATGGGCTAATAACTTCAAAGAAAAATCTGGTGGAGAACTCGCAATTAAACCTTTCGCAGCTCGATCAGTAGCGGCGGATAATAGCGCCTTATTCGATGCTGTTCGAACTGGTGTACTACAGGCAATGAACCCCTTTACCATTTATTGGTCAGGAAAAATTCCAGCATCTGTATTTCTGACCTCCTATCCTGCAGGACCAGACCAGACCAGCCAATGGGACACGATGTTCTATGGCTTAAACATGCTGGAAATGACACGAGAAATTTTTGCAAAAAAAGGCTTGTTCTATGTTGGTCCCATTCACCACGATGGCAACATCATTCACTCCAAAAAATCCGTAAAATCACTGGCAGATTTGAAGGGTATGAAAATCAGATTACCTGGAGGCATGGTTGCACAAGTCTTTGAGAAATTTGGGGTGAGCACCACAAGTCTTCCAAGCTCCGACATCTATCCTGCACTAGAGAAGGGAACCGTAGATGCCGCTGACTATGTAGGACCTGCCATCAATTACGACCTCGGCTTCGCTGAAGTCACGAAATACATCATATGCGCGGGCCCTCCGGGACAGACTTCGCTCTACCAACCAGTGGATGTGATGGATTTAACGGTCAACATGCGCGCATGGAAACGTCTTTCAAAACAGATGCAAACCTTTGTTGAGGAACAAGTTAAAACGTACTCGGTTTACCATTACGTCAATATTCAAAAAGCGAACGCCATTGCCATGGAAAAATTCCTGAGCAAAGGCACTCAAGTGCAAAGGCTTCCTGCTGAAGAGGTCATTCAATTCCGTAAGGCGGCAGTACCTATTTGGTACGAATGGGCTAAGAAAGATGCGGATGCTTCACGTATTTTCAAGCTGCAGCAAGACTTCATGCTAAACCCATACATGGGTTACCTCACCGAGGAAGACGTGAAAGGCATGAAGCTTTAACATTCACAGCGTCTTAAGCTATCACGACGGCGGATAAACACTTATCCGCCGTTCTCTTATCAAGACTAACTGAGAGAAAAATATGGATCAAACAACAAATTTTGTCTTGCCTCATTGGATTTACTGGGGATGGCTAGCCATCATGCCGTTCATCTTCATGTGGCTCTCAAAAGGTGCACGAATAAGTGAACTGGGGCCAGAAAACAATGAGTACTCAACTAACAAACTCACACGTTGGTTAGATTGGAGCTCAAACGCGTCAGGGCTCTTTGTCTCGTTGTGGACGGTCAACGCAGTTTGCGTCTATTTCTTTGAAGTTGTCTCACGATATATTTTTGATGCGCCTACGATTTGGGCGCACCAGTCGTCCTACCTGCTCTTTGGGATGCAGTATCTATTGGCTGGCGGATTCGCCTTGCTGCATGGCGATCACGTCAGGGTGGATGTGGTGTATATCAAGATGTCGAGGATCGGACAGGTTGCAACGGACATTTTTTCCTCAATCTTCTTTTTCATCTTTGCAATAGCTTTAGCAGGCACTTGCTGGAGATTTTTCTTTGACTCATTAGATATGGCAGAAGTCACCGAAGAAACCTGGCAGATACAAATTTACCCTGTAAAAGGAATGATGGTGCTCGGCGCCATCTTGTTAGCGCTGGCTGGTCTATCCAAACTTATTAAAGACATTCAATTATTTAGAAAAATTTCACGAGGTGCCGCATGACCCCATCAACCACCCCTAAGCCGGTAAGCCCCAATGGTTTGTTGAAATGGGTTCTGACACTCGCAACTTGTGGATTCATATTTATCCTTGTCGTTGAGCTGATCAATATCCTTTTTTATGACCCGTACGAGGAAGAACGCTTTCTATTTTCATTTGCAGAATCACTAATGGAGACAGAAATTGAGACGCTCACGTTCCTGATGTTTGGCTCATTAGCGTTACTCCTTATGGCTGGCCTTCCAATGGCATTCGTCGTGGGTGGCCTAGGTGTCGTGTTTATCTATCTGGTTGGCGGACAAACCATGGTGAATATCATACCTACCCGCATCTACCCACTGATGTCTAACTCAGATCTTGCCGCCATTCCTCTATTCATATTTATGGCGTCAATGTTAGAAAAGGCAGGGCTCATTGAGGAGATGTTTGACGTTGTCTACAAATGGATGGGTGGGCTAAATGGCGGCCTCGCAGCCGCGACGATTATTGCATCCACGATTCTTGCAGCGATGGTCGGCGTGATCGGAGCAGCGGTGGTGACCATGGGTATCATTGCCTTACCCGCTATGCTGAAACGTAACTATGATCACAAAATAGCACTTGGCTCCATCATGGCCGGAGGAACCTTAGGAATTCTCATTCCACCGTCTATTCTTGCAATTCTATACGCCGTTATTGCACAACAATCCGTTGGGCAACTGTACCTTGGCTCTCTTGTTCCAGGGCTGATGCTCTCGAGCATGTACATAGCCTATGTACTTTATAGAACCATGTTAAATCCAAAGCTGGGCCCAGCACTGCCAGTTCAAGAACGCGTATCATTTGCTCAGAAACTAAAACTGTTTAGAAATCTCATTGCACCAATTTTCTTAGTCTTTTTGGTGCTCGGATTGCTCTTCGGTGGCATTGCCACACCGGTTGAAGCCGCAGGTATTGGCTCCTTTGGAGCAATCATAGTAGCGATTATTCACAAGCGTTTCTCACTACAAGCACTCAGAGATGCCTCTGTGACGACTGCCCGCGCCTCTGCGATGGTGCTATGGATTATTTTCGGCGCATCAATATTTGTTGGCTTCTTCATATTAGAAGGCGGACAAGACTTCATTACAGAAACGATTCTAGGAACCGGGTTAAGTCCTTATGGAATCCTGTTATTGATGATGGTTATTCTTGTTTTTCTTGGAATGTTCTTAGACTGGGTTGGAATTTTGCTACTCACCGTGCCTATTTTCATCCCGATCATCCAATCATTAAACTTTGACGGGCTATTTGGCCTGCCGGGCGTTGACAGTAGTGTCGTGGTTCTGTGGTTCGGAGTCATTTACTTAGTGAACATGCAGATGTCTTTCCTAACGCCACCATTTGGCTACGCTTTGTTCTACCTCAGGGGCGTCTGCCCACCAGAGATCAGCATGGCCACCATATTCAGGTCTGCGATGATCTTTCTAGCCATACAAGTGTTGGCCGTGTTCTTGTGTATTGTATTCCCGGCAATCATCACGTGGCTACCGCAAGCGGTTTATGGCTAAAGGTAGTAAGCAAAAATAAAAAAAGCCCGATTTCTTCGGGCTTTTTTTATCTTATACGACGTCCCTGTTTGCTATTCGTCAGTCACTCAATATCACTTTCCTCAGTTTCAGATCAGGCAACCTTACTGTTTAACATCCTCCGCTTTACGTTCCTGTCCGCTAGGATCAAAGGAGTCATATCAGATCAAATGGATAAGGTACAATCTACTCTCCCAACAAGTGCACTCATAGGATATTGAGATGCGTTATCTACTGTTACTGTCCATGTTGTTTAGTTTCCCAGCGTTGGCCGATGAGTGGCAAAAAATGGAAGTTATATCACTGAGCGACGCACAAGAATCTAATCTTTACTGGACTAGAGATTCGCTAGCTGTAGATCGCATGAAGAAACGCTTCCACGTGCAATGGCTTATAGACCCCATAGAATGGGAAGGTGAAATGATATCCGCTGTTGCTTACATGCAATATGAGTGCAAGGAGGGCAAACCGTATCGTCAAAGACAACATTGGATGACGTTATATAAGGGCAGAATGGGCGCTGGCGAAGCGATTCCCGCCGCACAGGGTAAGCCATGGATATTCGATATCGACGATTATCAAGCAGTCAGGGATTATTGTTCAAAGTTTAAGGATTAATCTAACTATGAACCTTGAATAAGAATTATTAGTTGATCAACCCGACTGATGCCCCCTAAACATACCGGCCACATCATTGATTCATCTGTTTAAATACTCAGTATTTCGCCCACGGATCAATCTTAAAAATAAACTTTTGCTCAAATTCAGCAATAGTGCCATCCCGCTTGAACTTCCATTCGCGCACACTATTTAACACTTCCTGATTGAAGACGCCAGGAGGGTTGGCGCTGAGTACTTGGACATCCATAACCCGCCCTTCACCATTAACCATAATACGCACCGTAATATCACCTTCGACGCTGTTATCCTCAGCCTCCCTAGGGTACTTAGGGAACGGTTTTTTCTTCACAGGTCTCGAGTCTTGAAACACCGATGGGAGCGCCAGCTCTTCATCATCATCTTCCTCTTCAGGCTCAGGCGTTGGCAATGCAATTTTAGCTAAGACTTCATCAGGTAACGGTTTAGGCGGCTCGAGTGGAATAGTATTTTTTATTTTTTCTAACTCTGGCTCAGGCAGGTTCTCTTCTTCAGGTTCTGGCGGGGGCGGCTTTGGAGTCTCAAGAGGCGGTCTCGCGTCCAATTGAACTGTCATTTTTATCTCAGGTAACTCCTCCGGCTCCTCAAGAGTGACCTGCGGAACCCATAAACCATAGAGATACCCGCCCAAAAATGGCGATATCTGTAACAATAAGGCCAGCATAAGGGCTGCCCATAGGGGTAAGAACCTTTTCTCTTTTATGTGGAGATCAGGCCAAAGTGCTTTCACTTGGCGGTATTTACCAAACATGTGAGATCTCTTCGTTAAACCTATTGGCTAGCCGCTATAGCAGCTATGCCTACAGAGTTGATGCCCGCACCACGAACACTATCCATGACATTAATTAACGTCTCTAATTGCACGTCTTTGTCACCTGCGATGATGACGGCAACTTTCCGATTTTTCTTAAGCTCGAGCAACTTCGAAGTTAAACTCTCACCTGATATCGTTTCACCGTCCACAATGAATTGATTATCTTTTTTCACGCCTACTGTGATCGTTGACTCTTCTAAATCTTGAGTTGTTTTTGACCCTGGAAGATTCATATCCAAGCCAGTCCCAGCGATCATATTTATTGACAACACAACAAAAAAAACCAAGAGAAACATCATGATGTCAATCATGGGAATGACTTCGACCCTCGGACGCTCTGCCGCAAAGTAACTATTTCTGTCTCGTCTAAACATGGGTATTTTTTAATTGAATAATTTGGGTGATTGTCTGATCAAAAGTATGACTAAGAATTACCGTGAAAACGATTGATGAGCATGGTTTTCATTAAGTCCATTTGATGCACGGCGACGCGAATACGCTTGTTGAAATGATTAAGGAACAGCACAGCGACAATCGCTATCAGAAGTCCAGCCCCAGTCGCAACCAACGCCTCAGCAATTCCCCCCGTCACCATTTTTGTAGAGCTTCCCGTGCCATCAGTTGTACCCAGTATATCGAACGCATGGACCATCCCAATAATAGTGCCCAACAACCCCATGAGTGGCGCCAGCGTTACGGATGTATCTAAAACCCAGATGCCCCGATCTAATTTAGGCAGTTCCCACATAATGGATTCTTCAATTTTTCGACCCATCTCCTCCGCATCGTTACCCTTAGCTGAGGTCGCAGCTTTTATGAGCGCCACTTGCAGCGTCGCGTCGTAATGCTCCTCTAGCTTTTTGAGTTGATCCGAGTTTTGATTTTCAACGACATTCAAGTCATGCTCCAGAGTTGATCCACTTCTGACCACACGATGATAAAAATACAACCGCTCCACAATAACTATGATCGTAACTAGAAGAAGAAGCCCCATTAAAGGCAGCAAACCTCCGGACATTTTGCTGAAATATATGATTGTTTCAAAATCCATCAGTTTTTCCTCTCATCAAACTCAAAAATGAACGTTTATATGTATACCGACCGATACTCAGTTGGTAGGGGGAAAGAACGGCATGCCATACCGCTCAACAATCCGTTTAATCTCACCCGACTCAAGCATTTCCTCAAAGGCTTCATCAATAAATTTCTTAAACTCTGTCTCCGTGTTTTTAAGCACCCAAGCACTGTCCCATCGCATCTCCGGAATTGGAATATATCCCTCCACCATTCGAAGATCACCATCAGGACGGTTTAATTTTGCTTGCGATATTGCACCTGACCAAATCATCGCCGCATCAACCTTGCCATCGAGCATAGCGTCAATCACTCGGAAATTCTGAAAAAATGTTTCATGCGGAATATCATTCTCGTCCGCGTAATCACTCATGGGAGAATATGCAGGCAAACCAATCTTGATGTTCATCCTCTTAACGTCATCCAAACTGGTCAACCCTGGAATCGCTCCTCGGGTCACGAGCACAAAGCCTGTGCTCATATACGGCTTTGTATAAATAACCTCACTGGGGTCTAGTTGATGCTCGTCGGAACCGGTTACAGTAAGACCAAGCACAAGATCACAGAGCCCTCGATTAATAGATAAATCAAACGCTCCGCCTGGTGCCCCATAACCGAATCGAGTGGACATGTTCACCCACATCATCTCGACATCCAGGTTATGCTTTTCTGCCACCGATTTTAATATCTCGATCTCCAACCCAGCAGGTTCATTTTTACGCGCTGTACGCGAAAAAGGCCAAAACCAACCATCCGCGCAAGCGAGAATTGAGCCTAGCGACTCAGTTCGCTTCATGGCAGTCATTTTTTGCTGCTCACCAGTCACACCAACCGATCGATAATTCTTGTATCCAGCGCGGTAGAGTGGGTCCGACAAGGGCTCAAACACCTCGGGTTTAATGTATCCCAACTTGGGGCCGCGATTACGCCCATAGACATATTCATCCTGCAAATCAAACACCCGCTCTTCATCATCACTCTGAGCGAACGTCTGAGGCGTCAGTGGTGACACTGAAGTGAGCGCCATTACAAGTAATAAAAAACGTAGAGGAAACATAAATCACTTATCAACGCTAAATCTCAGGTAACCCACTCCTCCGTTTAAACATGAAGAGGGCCCCGAACAAAGCCATGAGATTGGAAATATTGAATGTTACACTAAAGAAATGATAATAAAGGATAGCGTACATTATCCAAAATATAAGCGTTGCTCACGAATCGACATGAAAGAATGCTGGAGTCATGCACAGTCCATCTAAAACTGCTTTGAACGCAGCTGAGCTTTTATTAGAGCAGCACCAGAAAAACGTTGCTTTTACCGATCTGCCCATAGATATCAAACCCAAAACCGAGTCGGACGCTTATGCGATTCAGTCTGCATTGTTCAATCTTCGTAAATCCAGCTTAGGTGACATCGTTGGCTACAAAGTAGCCCTCACGTCTGAAGTCATGCAAAATCTTCTCCAGTTCCCATCACCGTTTAGTGGACCGTTACACGGCAACCTAATCTACAACGATGGCAAAATCCTCTCTGCCAAAGATTACGGACATCTGTGCATTGAATGTGAGATCGCAGCTGTGCTGAAGACAGACTTACCCCAACACGAACGCCCCTATCGCGCAATCGACATCGCTGACGCGATTGATACCATTGCGCCAGCACTCGAAATTGTCGATGACAGACGTGCTGACTACGACCGAATCAGTCAAGAGGTGCTCACTCTGATTGCGGACAATGCGTGGAACGCCGGGCTCGTGCACGGAAAAATGACTGATGACTGGCGAACGCTAGACCTCGCCACCTTAAAAGGTACTGTAAACATTAACGGGCAATTAATGGGTGAGGGCTATGGCCGCGACGTACTCGGGCACCCCTTCAACGCACTTGCCTGGCTGGCAAACAAAATACTCGGCCAAGGCCAAACCATCAAGGCAGGCATGACGATCATGACTGGAACAATGATCAAAACCCAATTTGTTCAGCCTGGAGACGAGCTGACATTTACTATTCCAGAGCTCGGCTCAGTAGGCGTACACGTATCATGATCAAATTGCAGTCCAAGTGGGCCGCTGAGGCTAAGAAAACATAGGCAAGGAACAACATGACGGCGAACATCTGGAAATGGGTTGATCAGCACATACTCGGACTTGCCCGCGAGTTCCGACTCAGTTTTCTACCACCGCTTATGGTCTACGTGGCTGCGGGTATTTCTCCCCTGACCCAAATTGTTGGGTCGTTCTACGTCAAAGAACAACTCGGACTCACTGCAGAATTTTTAGCTGGCCTGGCTTTCTGGGCAATGCTGCCTTGGGCGCTCAAAATGCCCGTCGGGCACCTTGTTGATCTGTTTTGGAAAGTCAAAAGTGGATTTGTCTACCTCGGCGCACTGATGATTGCCGTCAGCTTGAGCATCATGATTCTTCTCCTTGGCCATACAGAAGCAATGTTAACGGTAGCGAGTGCAGAAACGTGGTTCATTACCTCGTCACTACTTGCACCCATTGGTTATGTCTTACAAGACGTTGTTGCGGACGCGATGACAGTAGAAGCAGTTCCGAGCATTGACCGTGACGGTCAGCCCATAGATCCACCCCGTATACGATCCATGCACACCACCATGCAATTACTCGGACGACTCGCCATCATTGTCGGTGGCATTCTTGTCGCACTTCTTAATGTCACACTCATGAGTGGTGTCGCCGAGTTGCCGGACGCTGAAAAATCACTCGCCTACCTCTCGGTATACCAAATTGGATTGCTAATTCCCGTTTCTTCGATCGTTGGTGTGTTGGCTGGATCATTTATCCAACGAAAAACAATTCGAGGTCTCATTCGATCAGGTCACACGGAAGACGAAGCCGTCACCATGACACGTGTTCAAAGTGAAAGGCCCAGTGTTAACTGGTGGATCCTAGCGGGAGGTCTGGCATTCGCCATACTATCTATTAGTGTTGGTTTAACGGACGTATCAGGGGCTCAAGAAATTGTGTTCGTTGTTTCATCGGCCATCATCTTATTTTTGATGTCAAAACTCATCAAAGAATTGGACCCCAAAGCGCGTCAGGTATTAATTGGAACGGCCGTGATCATCTTTGCCTATCGAGCCGTTCCGACAACCGGCGCTGGTACGACCTGGTGGATGATCGACGTGCTTGAATTCGACCAGTCCTTCATCGCCAAATTGTCGGTGATCGCATCGTTCCTTGCCTTGTTCGGTATGATCATTTTTAGAAAATTCATGGCTGAAAAATCTATCGCCTATTTGATTGGAGCACTAACGATCGTGGGCACGCTGTTGATGATTCCGGATATTGCTATGTTCTATGGTTTTCACTACTGGACGGCGCAAATGACTGATGGGATTGTCGATCAACGATTTATCGCAGTGATTGACACCGCTATGGAGTCGCCACTCGGACAGATCGCTATGGTACCGATGCTGGCTTGGATTGCTAACTCAGCACCGCAAAATTTAAAAGCTACATTTTTTGCTGTCATGGCATCTTTCTCAAATTTGGCACTATCTGCAGCGCAACTGGGCACAAAGTATCTCAACCAAATGTACACGGTCGCACGAGAAGTAAAAGACCGAGAAACGGGCCTGATCACAACTGCAGCGAACTATGATGAGTTGGGGTCCTTATTCATCACCGTGGCTTGCATCTCAATTTCTTTGCCGCTCGCAGCGATTGCGCTTGTTAAGTTTCTTAAATTAAAAAGTGCATAATTAAGTCGACTATGTTCCAACGAATAATATTAAGATCCTCAGCCTCAAAAGAAAAGGTCCAGGAACAGCTCTTGCGATCTGCAAAGAGGTACGTTGATATAAAAACAGAACCGATCGAACCAGACAGACTGAAGCTCAGCCGTAAGAATGCGCCACCAATATTAAATGGGTTTATCCCCGTTTTCGTCGGTAGGATTATTACAAATGAACATGGGACGACACTCGAGGGCTACTTTAGATTCCATCTACTCGCTATTGGCTTGTTCGCAGGTTTCATAGGGACCTCGTTACTCAACCTGCTACGCATCTACACACAAGACCCTACTGTGCACGTACTGATCTCCGACCCTCGCATTCTTTTTGAGCTGCAGTTTTCAGGCTTTTGTGTGCTGGTCGTAATTTTTTCATGGCTGGGCGGCAAACCTTTTCGACAACACATGAAATCGTTTCTTCACGAAAATTTCAATGAGTCGAAAATCCTCGATAGCTGATATCGCGAAATGTATAAGGCTTAACTAATCAGTGACCATAGGGTCACTTGAACTTGCTGCAATACGAGGTTCACTAGTAAACGGATCGATAACAAATAAATCAGAATCTACAGTGCCACCCTTTGCCGCAGTAATGACGATAATTTGCACCACGCCCTGCAAGACTCCGAGTGGGTCGATAACGATTTGGGCACGAGCAGTCTCTGAATAAAGTCGGCAGCCGGCAATCACTTGCCGGCTACTTTACGCATGACTAATGGTTTTTACTCGACTATTGTTGGCTGACCAATACCAACCCGACCACCTGTAGTGAGGTTGCCGGCGTCTATGATGTCGATAACCGCAGCTGCTTCAAATTGTAAGGCCGCTTTTTCACCAATGATTGCTCCGGTATTTACAGTAACAATAGTACTAATATCATCGTTTAGCCCTGATGCAATCGCACTAGACATCGAACGGTCACCAGCTGTTACAGTCGCGGTCACGCCAAATATTTCACCAGCAACGGGAACGAGTTGTCCTGCACCACCACCATTGGCGACGTTAGAAAACAAGAACTGTCCTGGCACTTGCGTCCCGAACTCACTTAAATTGCGCGGACCCAAATTTACAGTTATGTTTCCGGAAGCAAAGCGACCACCACCTATGTCAGCGCCACTGAAGACGCCAGTTATACCAAATTCGACAGTTTTCGAAAGAGTTTTAATTACTAAATCAACGGTGTCAATACCGACCCCTAAACCACCATTTGAAAAGTTGGCAGAAAGACTATTACTAGACCAGGTTAGCGTCCCATCCTGCATCGCGGCAATGAAAGCTGCTTGCGAACCAAATGCGTCGAACGCACTCGGGTTTTGACCCAGATTGTTGACGAAATTATCAGCCGACAAAGCATTGATATTTTCCACAGTCAAAGTAACGTTTTGAAAAATCGGGGCATCAATACCATCCGTTACGGATAGCGTAATGTTGTATATATTGTTGGCACTGACATCGGCCGGGGATTCAAAATCAAACACCAGGGGTTTTCCGGGGAAACTTGCTAGTTCAAGCTCTCCCGTGGACGGGTTGATGGAAAATAAATCAGTATCTTCCGATTGACCCGAACCGAGACCGAAAATGGGCGTTCCGACAAAGTCAGCATTAACTTGCGCAAAAATACTACCAGAGTCATTTTCAAAAATGTTGTTTGCATTAAGAAAAAGAGTGCTAATGTCCCCGGGCACTTGCCCCTCTAAGTTCTTAAATTCATCACTTTCTAAAATATCGTCAAACTGATCGCCAGCAATAATATCCCCCAAGAAGAAATTGGGATCAAAAATACCGCCGAAGTCATTGAAACCACCCCGCCGAAGTCATTGAAACCACCGCCGCCGAAGTCATTGAAACCACCGCCGCCGA
>Ga0075118_10000033_pt1 | contig 151069 bp, 139 predicted proteins | sample AntAceMetag02UKE_FD_69794 | JGI IMG/M metagenome (GOLD analysis project Ga0075118, IMG submission 69794) | Saline lake microbial communities from Ace Lake, Antarctica - Antarctic Ace Lake Metagenome 02UKE | ecosystem: Environmental > Aquatic > Non-marine Saline and Alkaline > Saline | place...
TCCAGGTACAATCCATAAGTTTTTCATTTGACCTCGAATACTATCTAATAATATATTATCCTTAAGGTCTAAACTTTGGTACTTACTAGATAAATTTAAATCCAGATACCTCAAACTGCTATCATTTACTATTGACAAATCACCTGCCGCTCCATTTGGATCATTAACTATGAGACGTTTTATATTATTATGGTAGAATTTAACTTTATTAAAAGTAGCTCGTTCCTTATATGCTACATCTTTAAAGTTGAGTTCAAATTGTTCTATATCTTGGTTTGTAATCCATAATTCACCGTTGTGTTTCAAAAAACTAGAAGGTGGAAACGATTTTAAGGAAGGGCAATTATTAATTCCAACAATACTGTAATCAACATTTTTTAAACCTGAAAACGTTTTAAGATTGGGCATATTTATAAAATGGATTTGACCTTGATGGAAGGATTTAAACCAAGGCATGTCTTCAATTTCAAAATAAAACAATTTAATAAACATCCACCCATCTTTATCGAAGCCCGATAAGTCTGTAATTCGCTCCGATTCGGGTAATAAATCATCGTAGTAAAAGTGATAGTAATTGTTTATTGATGTATCCATTACCACTACAAAAGAATCCACTTGGTGTTGTGTTTCAAATATGATTTGAGTTTTTCCAGTTAAACTCAAAATACTAATAATCAGTATAATAAAATATTTTTTCATATTACAATCTTTTTGGTTATTAGTATTCTGATAAAGGACAGTCAAACGGTATGGCTTGTTGTAAAAACACTTCAAAGCCTTCGCCACATTCTTCTGGCATGCAGAATGTTTTGTTCAAATGTAGAGTAATGTTATTGTAATTATAGGTATTGTCGGGTATCGTTGTGCAAAAGGTATTACCCTGGAATTGAACGGCTTGCATTGTGCCTCCTGCATCTTGGTAGCTAAATGACCAAATAACATCGCAAGCAGCAGGTACATCAGTAGTGCAGGTTTTTCCACATACTACCAAACTCCAAGTAAAAGGATCGTTAGGATCAGGTCTCAAGCAGTTTAATGAGTCCTCTAAAGGATCGGCACAAAGCATTTCTGTACCCGGCTCTGCGCAACATTTAATAATTACCGTTTCTTCACAAGAAGAATTTTCGCTTGTTTTAATAGTGATAATAGCAGGTCCATCAAGAAATACTTGACTACCATACCCAGAAATGTAAATAGTGGTATCGTTAGGGTCTAGAGAAACTGTAGAGATGTAATATGTACCCAATAAATCTAAAACATAAGGAAAGTCGCAATTGTAAATTACATCAGGAAAAAGGTCCAACTCTTCAGACCCCCAAAGGGAATAGTCTTCTCCATCAATTTGATCTGGCAACAAATAAAGGTGCATCGCACCTTTATCGGTAAAAAAACCTGGGTCGATATATTGAGATCCATAGGTTAAATTATTATTTACTGTAACTGCATTTGGTGTAAAAGTAGAACTTGGGTCGTTGCTGTCGTCTAAGGTTCCCAACCGGCCATCTCCTGCAAAATAGAGTTTACCATCTAGGCCTCTCTCTATTTGTCCATGCCCAAAATCTTTTGTTGCACTTCCAGATTGCAGTACGTTAAAGTAGAAAAAGTTGGATCCCAAACCAGTTCTTCTGCAATGAATAATGTTCTTGTCATTTTCAAAGGTAACGGGGTTAATGGTGTAATACGCAATGGAGGCATAAACAATAAGGCCATCTTCTGAAAATTCTATTCCATTGACAGATTGATTATCGTGCGTTATAGATGAATTTTTTGGAATGGGCACCTGATAACTGTTTGTGAAACTAACTGCGGTACCATTGATGGAAACATCAAAAAAATGTAGTGCTCCTCCGTCATTGTTAATTAAGTCAGGAGCTGAAAAATAGCTGGTAGCCAAGGTATATTTTTCATCTTGTCCTACTTTTTCGTATTCAAAAATTTCCAATTCAGAACGATTGTTATCTTGAAACATCTCAAATTGAGACAAAGAGGTGTTATTTCCAATAAAATGAATGTCGTCATTTTTTATTTCAAAAACACCAATACATTTAGGATGCGACATGAACAAAAAGCGAGTTCCGTTTAAATTTTCTTTGGTAACCGCAATGTGGTTGTGATAGCGGGGATGAGGTGGCTCTTGAGTACCTTCTCCACCAGCACTTCGTGTAAAGTCACAGCCGCTGTTTTTATAATGTTCCATAAGTGTACCATTGGGCATGGTTTGCGCTTGCCAATTTCCGTTTACTTTTTTTAGACGACTATAAATGAGATAGTTTTTAATATCAATGTCACCAATGCTAAAAGTTGAAATGGCATAATATTCTCCACACCCACTTGGTACAGGAACAAAAGAAAATTCGGAGAACCCTTTGGCATTTTGAATTGGTGCAGTGACATCATATTGCTGTACCAATAAATTCCCAGTGGCGTCATATACTGCACCATCAGCGGCATACAATTCTAAAACACCCTGGTCATTGTGCACCGAATTTTGAGTATGGTCGGGTGAGTTTGTTGTGGGCAATGCTGTACTTGTTCCTGCCTGATAATCAACTAAATGGTTATTAATGGCCCTTTTTGTTTGTTGTGCGTTTGCCGTTAAATAAAAAAAGGCCAGAAGAATTGAGAAAGTTGCTGTTTTCATTTTGATTAAATTAGATTTGGAATGCAAAGAGCGTTTGAAATCAATTGAATGTCAAGAAGCTGCGCTTCTATTTTAGAAGCATAGCTTCTAATTAAGTAGCATCACTTCTAAAACCAACTTATGAAATCGATACATACTCGGATTAAAGATTTACGCATTAAAAAGGGTTACTCCCAAGAATATTTGGGTGGCAGGATAGGAATTACTCAAAAAGCATATTCAAATTTAGAAGCGGGTAATTGTAAAATTCCTTGGGCTCGTATAGTTGAATTATCGAGGGTTTTAGAGGTGGATATTATGTATTTGGCAAAAGATAATATTGATAAAAAAGTTGAATCAATTAAAGAGACTGGATTGTCATCGATAGAAAATGAAGCTTCCATGTTTACATTAATGCAACAAATGATTGAATCATTACGCGCAGAAGTAAACCTACTTAAGAAGCAAAATGCACAATTATTGGATTTATTATCCGAAAAAAAGTCACAGACAGACAGACAGACAGACAGACTAAGAATGTGCCTTAATTCTAACCTACCTTACTTAAACTGATATAACCACTGCGCTGGATTCATGGTAGTTTGGCCTTTCCAAAGCTCGAAATGAACATGCGTTTGACCCTTTTGTTGATTGGTTTTGGCCTTACCAATTTCTTGTTTGGTGGTCAGCTTATCTCCTTTTTGTACAAAAACATCTACCAAGTTAGCGTATACACTTATATAAGCACCATGCCTTACCATAACCGCTTTTCCACTACCTGGTAGCACAATAACTCCTGACACTTCTCCTTCAAACACGGCTCTAGCTTTACCGTCACCATTTGTGCTTATATCCACACCATTATTATAAATTTTGATTCCTTTAAGAACAGGATGCCAGTGTTCGCCATAGTATGCAGTAACCACTCCTTTTGAAGTTGGCCAAGGTAACTTACCTTTATTATTCTCGAAATTGCTAGACAAAGCTTTGGCTTCAGGCGTAAGTACATATTTTCCTTTGCCTTTTCTCCCTTTGTTGGTTTTTTCTATTTCTATTTGGATTATTCTTTGAATTGCTTTTTGAAGTTTTCGAGATTCTTTTTCATTTTTCTTTATCTCATCCTTAAGCTCTTTTTCTTTAGAGTTTAAATCATTGAATAATTTTTGTTTCTCTCCTATGTCCTCAGAGAGCGAATTCCGTTCTTGCTTAGTATTCACAATCAACAGTTCCTTTTCTACTTTCTTTTCTTCTAACCTAGTAATCTGTGTGTCCAACTGTATTTTAGTCAAAGTAATCTGTTCGGCCTGAGCTTGCCTGAACTGGCTGTATTGCTGTAAATACTTCAGTCGTTTATACGCCTGGTTAAAATCTTCACTTGCAAAAACGAACATAATTTTATCATAGGAACTACGCGTTTTGTAGGCGTGATAAATCATTTTAGCGTACTCATCTTTAAGTGCTTTTAATTCATCTTCTTTTCTGTAAATTTCGTTTTTGGTTGCATCAATCTCTCCTTCAATCAACTGCATTTCAGATCTCAATGTAGAAATCAAATTCTCGCGATTCTTGATTTTCATCCGAACCAATACCAATTGATTTAAGCTCTTTTTCTTTGTTTTTTTGGTTTCCTTAAGCAACTCATTTTTATAATCGATCTCTTTACGGATTTTCGATTTTTCTTTTTCTAACGCAGTCCTAGATTTTTGAGCATAAGTACATGGGGTGCTAAAAACAAGCACCAAGCCAAACATAAGTAGCCTAAAAAAGTGACTCATACTTCAAGGATATTGATAATGGATAGGATTGCGTTTCTGGTTGCGTAATTTTCAAATTCTCTGCTTCAAATGACATTCTTTCAGCTCCTATAATCACATAATTTGCCTTGACAGGAATGGGTATTCCATTGGTAGTTTTACGCTCCAATATTTGAGAAGTAAAACTCTTCTTAGTTTTTGATTCTGATATTTTACTCTTAGCAATTAAGAACTCTTCACCCGCGTACCACTCAGTATATATCTGCTGTTGAGTTTTTATTTCTCCTTTGGGTTTTTTAAACTCTAATTCACTTAGTCCTGCAACTATGTAATTCCCTTTTGAGGTATAGGAGCGTACTTTCTTGTATTTACTTTGATCATAAGGTTCTCCTAAAATTGTTGCTTGTAACGAAGAAAAATTGAACGGCACATTGTATAAATTTTGAATAAATGTATAGCCTCCTAGATAGTATTTTTCATTTTTTCGGTCTATCATTTTCACGCTATCCTGTGTAAAAACAAAGCGCGCAACCTCAACCTTATAATACGTAGCAGATATCCAAATAATACTATCTCGTTTCATTCGGATATGCATTTTGAAAGAATCAGAAAGCTTGGGTGTTTTAAAATAAACTTTGGATTTTATAGCCAAAAGGCCCTTCATTTTTGGGTTAGTACTGTTCTTTACTAAGATCTCTTGAGGCGTTAGTTTATCAAGGTTACTGCGCTTTCTATTAATTTCTTGCGTCGTCTTACATGAAAATAATACCGTGCTAAAAAGCATTAAAAAAAGAAATCCTAATTGTTTCATATTCTAGGGAATGTAGGTTTTCTTTTTAATTTTTTCATCAATCTTGTCTGAAGCATCGCCCATTTCCTTGGCCATGCTCCAATGCTTTAAAGCTCCTTCAATATCATTTAGATGAAAGAGAATGTCACCATAATGCTCCACCAAAACCCCTTGTGTATTTCCGCCATTGTTCAGCGCAACTTCCATGTACTTCTTTGCTTCCTCATATTCTTGATTCATAAACAATATCCAAGCATAAGTATCCAAATAAATTGCTGAATTAGGTTCTTGTTCAATTGTTTTTTTAGACATGGTTTTGGCCTGCTCCAGTTTCTCACCTCTTAGCGATAAGTAATAGCTGTAGTTGTTAAGCACCAATATATTATTGGGTTCTAATTCCAAACTCTTATCGAAATTAGCGTCGGAATTTTTATAGTTCTTCAAATTATGGTAAGCCTCGCCTAATGTCGAATACAGTTGCACCAAAAGCTGATTATTGTCCATAATAAAATCCTTTCCCGTTTCGAGAACATCAATAGCTTCCTTGTAATTCTTCATTTGGTTGGCTCCAATTCCTACTAGGTAATACAGGGTTCCTTGGCTAGGAAATAATTCAATAGCCGCTTTGCCATCGGTATACATCGCCAACCAATTTTCTTGATCGGAGTGAATAAATAAGACACGATTCCAAATCAGAAATTGATTTGAATCGATAGCCAGACTTCTCTTGTAAGCAGCTAAACTTTTATCTTCTTGTTTATTTTGAAATAGAAGATCAGCCTCGATTGCATGGATCTGAGCATTCAGTGGATGAGCAATCTTCATAGAATCGATTAACTCAAATGTAAATTCATCAACCTTTCCCGTGCTTTTATCTTGCTTCATCACATTGTTCAATAAGATTCTGCCCTTACTTTCAAAATCTAAACCTGGATTTCTGAAAGCTTTTCTTAATAATTCTTGACCTTTTTCAGTATTGCCATCTTCCATATAATATGTGGCCATTGAAAGCTGAACAAGGGCATTGTTAGAGTCCAATTCAAGCAGTTTCTTATAGGTCTCAGTTGCTTTTTCTTTTTGACCTGCTTTACGATAAACATCCGCTAAATTGTTATAGTATTTCGGCGTTCCTGGAGCAGAATCAACCAATTTCTGAGCTTCGACAATAGCCAAATCGTATTTTTTGACACCAAGGAGTACTTGTTGTCTTTGCATAACTACTAGTTCTAATATTCCAAATTTTCCTTCAATCTTATCGTAAACCTTCATGGCTTTTTTGAGGTCGTTTTGGTACAGATACATTCTCGCTTCACCTTCATAGTAAGCCAATTCCTTTGGATTTACAGCAATAAGAGCAGCATAGGTTTTTGACCCTTTTTCGTATTGTTTGGTTTGCTCGTATAATATAGCTTGTGACTGCAAATACCATTTATTATTTGGTTCAAGCGTAGTCGCTTTTTCTATAAATAACACGGCATCAGAAAACCTCGATTGTGTTTGATAAATACTTGACAACTCAAAAAGACTTGCACTGTGGTTGGGGTCTACGGCTAAACATTGCTCATAATACTTTTGAGCAGCGGCATAATTACTCAGAGCCTTCTCTCTACTGGCTTCAAAGAAGAGGTTCTTTAATTGAATTTCATCTTTTTGGGACAGTGTTGATGTGTTCTTAATCGCTGTTCCATCTTGTTTTATTTTCTTAGAACTCGAACAGGAGCCCAACAAAAAAACCAATCCGGTTAACGCAAAAAATAATTGAATGCTTTTTTTCAAACTTGTTATTTAACTATTAATTGTACTGTAATCTCCAATACTTAAGTCGTCAAAACTTCGACAATATTTTGCAAAATGTCCAATCATTGAATTATCAACAACCGCCTGTTTTACCTCAGAATTTGATTGAATAATAGAGTTTTTAATAACGCTATTTTCAATAATCGTTCCGCCACCAATACTTACGTGCGGTCCTACAACTGAAGATTTAATAGTCGCCCCTTCTCCAATATAACAAGGTTGAATAATTGTGGAATTTTCAATAGTAACGTTGGTTGGAATCGACAAACTATCCGCTATAAAACCCAATACACGCTGGTTGCTATCTACCGTCGCATTTTTGTTTCCGCAATCTAGCCAATCCTTAACCTTGCCGGGATTAAATTGCATGCCTTTGGCCGTCATGTTTCTTAAAGCATCAGGCAATTGATATTCACCATCATTTATAATTGCGTTGTCAATTAAATATTGACACTCATCACGCAACGTTTCTCCCGATTTAAAATAGTAGATTCCAATCATAGCCAGATCTGAAACAAAATCTTTTGGCTTCTCTACAAAGTCAGTAATTACATTCGACTCATTCACTTTCACAACTCCAAATGCACTGGGATCATCAATTTGAGAAACCCACAGCACTCCATCAGAACTTGTATTCATACTAAAGTCGGCACGGAACAGTGTATCTGCAAAAGCAACTATTGAAGGACCCTTTAAACTTTCTTTAGCACAAAGTATAGCATGCGCTGTTCCAAGAGCTTCCGTTTGATAATAAATTTTACCCTTAGCACCTAAGCTTTTAGCGATATCTAATAACTGATTTTCAACTGCTTGGCCAAAATCGCCAATGATAAATCCAACTTCATCAATTTTTGAACCTGCAACTGCAGCAATATCCTCAACTAACCGCTGAACGATAGGCTTACCTGCAATTGGAATCAATGGTTTTGGAACTGTTAGGGTGTGGGGTCTCATTCGTTTACCCATACCTGCCATTGGAACGATTATGTTCATTGTTTAAATTTAACTTACAAAAATAGAATAATTGATTGGGCGGGTTTTAACGATAGTGTAAAGCTTTCTAAAAATAGAATGTTTAGAATTATATATAATATTCTATTAAAAGAATCCGTTTTGCTTGCTGAGGGTCAGCAGATAGATTTACAATGCAAGTAAATCTCCAAATATTGAAATAACCGATTCCCTGTTTTAGTTTTCTATTTCCGGTCTACTGATTGTATACCCCACATTAGTTTCTTAGGGCAAGAAAAAACATACACCTCCCAAAGGCTCTGTTTTTGACTCCAATGACAAGTCATCGAACACTAGTGAATAGCGGAACTACAGCTACAAGAAGCTACTCAACTTAATATTACCAGTGTTGCTAGTGGCCGGAAATATTAAAGTGTTTCAATCTGTAATTAAAAACGCGTTAATCGGTTTTATGTTTAATGAAGAGCACTAAGGGTTTAGCAACAACCTTGATTAAATCGGATTGTTTTGGGACGGTAAGTTCAATGGCTATTTTGGTGAGATCTTTGATAACAACTTCATCTCATTTGGGATCCGCAATTTTAGTTGTATTCTAAAATGAACTCCAAGCAGTTATCCTACTTAAACTAATATAGATTTAACTACTTTTTCAAAATTATTTAAAGCATCTAATCGTAATTTATATTTTAGCTATGGTGCATTATTTGTGATTAACGCTAATCATTATAAACGAATTCTCTATTAGCTTAGAAATAAGAAGAATAAAAAACCTCAACTATGTTTTTAAAACAACTTATCACCCTTCTGCTTTTTTGCTCACTTTACACTGGTTTTTCGCAAACCGACCCTAAGGTGATTACATCTCCTATATACGAGCACAAAAATCCTAGAATTTATGTGCAAGAAATGCTTGGTGAAGAAAATGGTATTTACTACGTATTGTATTCTACTAAACCAGTAAAAACTTCAACCTTACCTTCTTTACACATCGGCATGTATGCTAATGAAGACATGCATTTGATAAGGTCTCAAAAACTTATTCCTGATAATCCAGATGACCAAAAACGGTATAAAAACTTTCTTTTAGAAAAATATTTGCTAACCAAAAATGGGCTAATTTTCTTTTTTGACAACAAAATAGATAAAGTAACAAGAGATGTTTACCTAGGAACATTCGACCTAAATCTTAATTCAAAAAAAGATTTTGAAAAGGTTCTGACGTATAATCCTTCTCAAAGAGAATTTATTGGTTTAGCAAACAGTAATTATTCAAATACTGTTTTAGCCACAATAAATTACGTTGGTAAGGATGAATCACAGTTTTTTGAATTTAAAGAAATCGATGAAAACTTTGATCTTATAGGTTCAGGAAAAATTGACATTGAAATAGAATCTACTGCTTCAGGCTTTTCGCGCTGGTTTTATGGTGAAAGTACTTTATTGAGTAACGTGTCATTATCCGATCTTGGGATGATAACGGGGAGGATTAGTATCCGTCAAGTAGTTACCACGACTAATAAAAGAGGAAAGGAGAAGGTTGATAAAAACGCTGATAAATGGGTTAATACGATTTATGTAATGGATATGAAGTCTAAAACCTACACAGAAATCCCAATTAAACTTGATGATCAAAAGAATCTTGATGAAATTATGACAAACACCGACGGCAAAACCATCTATGCTGCTGGATTTTATTCTGACTTAACAAAGGCAAAAAAGGGAGGGAATATACATGGTGTTTTTTATATGCGTATAGATGCTAATTCTGGTAAATTAAAGTTTAAAAAAGCTACTGATTTTCCTGATGAATTTCTATTTAGAATTAATACCCAAAATACACTGGTTGGGTTGTTTGGAAAGAAAAAAGCCGCTACCAGAGAAAACATCTCAAGCAACACTCAAATAAGCGAACTTATTATTAATGATGCTACACAAGAAATTACCGCTTACTGTCAGCCAATTAATAATTCTGTTATCACCACAACTGATCCGAATGGAAATACATCAACTACTTATACCTCGGAAAGAGGGAGCGTCTTCTTTTTCAATATGACAGAGGATGGTGAGTTTAACTATTTTAATACAATAAGAAAGTATACTAAATGGTCCAGTAGTAGCTCTGCTATTTGGGACCTAAAATCAATCTATTTAGATCGATCTAAAAATGGAAAAAAGGATAATCTACTCTTTTCTACACAGCGTATTTACAATGAATATGATAAGTCTGATATTCGAGGAAAGAAAGCGAAGTGGAAGAAAACAAAAAGAGATTTTTCCATTGCTGCTATCAACAATAAAAATGGTAATTATCAACTGAATCATCCTCAAGAATATATCTCAAAGGACAAAACTAACCTGGGTTTATATCTAAATAATATTTCACAGAGTAAAGGCAACCTATACTCATATGGTATAAAGAGAAAGATGAGAACTAGCAGGATAATTACAGCTTTTGCATTATTTCCATTGGCTTATATTATCGTAAGCAGCCCTAAATCATATTACCAAAAAGTACAACTTAACCGCATAGAAATAAAGGAATAAAAAAATGCGCCCCGTAAATTGGAGCACATTTATCTATTCTGACTTTTAACTGTCTGTCAAGTTTAACCAATCTCTATTTGCTTTGACTTTTGGATTTTAGCCTCTGAATTTGGAATCCTAATTTTTAGAATTCCTTCTTCATATTTAGCTTCTATTTTCTCTTCATCAACTTCCTTAGGAAGTGTAAAGCTTCTGGAAAATGAATTGTAGGAAAACTCTTTCCTTGTATAATTCAGTTCGAGTTTCTTTTCTTCTCTTTCAGACTTTGATTCGGATGAAATCATTAAGATCCCTTCCTTAATTTCAATATTAAAATCGGACTTTTTCATTCCCGGTGCTGCCAGCTCAAGCTCGAAACCAACTTCCGATTTAATGATGTTGATTGCAGGAAAACTAGACCCTCCTTTCCAACTATCGTTTCTCACAATAGCGTGATCAAATAGGTCGTCAAAAATTGAATTTACTGCAAATGGTTTTCTAATTAGTGTCATGATATATAAGTTTTAAATTGTTTCTGTTTGGCTGCTGCAGAACAAGAGCATTGCCAATTTCACTTATACTGAAATTATGACCGAATTAACTTTAATTAGCTGCTATATTGTCATGTAATCCGCTGATTTACAGACATTATGACTTAAAAATCATCAAACGCAAACCTGCATAAAATGATCTTCCGAATATTGGGCCCCAAATCATAGATGCATCAAAATCAGAATCAAAAGGTTTATCTGCAGATATGATAGCATCTGGCTGACGGTAGTCGCCTAAATTTTCTGATCCAGCATAAACTTCTATATGTCTAAATCTTCGAGTAAGCTGAGTATTCATCAGAAAATAAGGGCTGCTTTTTTCATTTCTAATGTTTTCAGGAGCATTTCCGATTGTGCTAGGAATTCTGCTTTCACCAACGAATTGAGTAGTAAAATCTGCCTGCCACTTCTTATTTAGAGTCTGATAACCGAGAGTTACCATTCCTCTCCAATTTGGAACCAAAGGCATTTGCTTTTGAACTCCAGCATAGGTACTTTGAACGTCTAGGTACTTAATAGCTGTTCTTATTTCAAAAACCTTCCATGGTTCATATGCGACCTCAACCTGAATTGCATTTGAATACGAACTTCCTATCAAATTGTAGAAACTCAGTGCACCAGGCGTCTCCCTGTCGACAACTACCTGGTTTTCAAATTGAGTATAGAAATATTCTGCATGCAAAGTAAGGTCACGTTCAGCAATTTCTACCTTCTGTGTTGCGCTTATTCCAGTATTCCAAGCCACCTCTGGCAGTAAATTATTTTGAATAGAAATTACTCGTTGACTAACAAAGGTGGAGTTATTATCTACAAATATATTAGCAACTCTAAAGCCTCTGCCCATAGAAACACGAGCTGCTCCTCTCTTACTAAACTCATATTTAAAATTGGCCTTAGGACTAACTTGAGTACCATACAAATTATGAAAATCTGAACGAGCTCCTAATATCGTTTGAATCTTATCTCTTGCAAAAGTATATTCACCATAAATCCCAGGTACATGTTCAGTTCTGACATAATTCTTCCCATTAAATGTTTCATTGTAATCATCAAAAACATAGCTAGCGCCCAACTTATATTTGTGTTCGGTAGTTTTGATAATATCCGAGAAAATGAAGTTTGAATAAAAATAAGTTTCATTTCCTTTATAATTCATTAGCCCAGCGAAAAGGGTTTGGTCGTGATAACTTCCACGTGTAATGATTGCTAAACTTCGCCAAGGCCTGTTATCGAAGACAATCCCACTCTTATAAAAACCCTCTATGTGATTTCCGTTAGCTCCAACACCATAAAGGCTGGTCGTGCCAAAATCTGTTTCTGGATTGAAATTCATTTCTCCGCCCGTTTTTTCTTCTACTATGCCTCTTACACCAAACTGAGCACGGTAGTGTTCCCCTTTATACTTCCATCTACTGAATAGGTTAAGTTGCTTTTTTAGGGTTACATCCATGAAACCATCGTTATTATTATCTAGCGGAATCTGATTCATATTTGCATGCGCAAGAAATAGGGTGCTCCATTTTTCATTCAGTTTATCTCCAATGTGGGCGTTTATTTCAGACCTGCCCATTACGTTTCCATACAAATTAATGAACACCTTTTCCTTCAAATCATCAGGTTTTAAAAACTCTAAATTGATTTGACCCGTCATTCCCTCGTAGCCATTAACTACCGAACCCGAACCCTTGGAGATCTGTATGCTCTGCACCCAGCTTCCTGGGATATGAGCTAATCCATCCAAATTGGCAAGACCTCGAACTAATGGAATGTTTTCAAATTGCAGGCTTGTATAAATTCCGTCCAAACCGAGCATCTGAATTTTCTTAGCTCCAGTTACTCCATCACTAGAAACCACATCTACCGATGCATTAGTTTCAAATGCCTCCGAAATATTGCAACATGCCGCACGCGTAAGTTCAGATGCATCAATCTGTTCTACCTGTCTAATGGACATCATATCATAAGAAGTCGATTGCTTTCGTTCTTGAACCACAAATTCATCCATTTCAAGCGTTGGTATTAATCCAACGTGCAGGCTTTCTTCGGGTTTAAATATTTTTATTGTATCGGTTTTAAATCCGATAAATGAAATAATAAGATTTGCTGGAAGCCTTGCAGGGGGAAGAATTATGAACGCTCCGGTAGTATCTGTAGAAGTTCCCGTGTTCGCCCCTTCCCAATAAACATTTGCACCAGGTAATCCTTTTCCGTGTTCGTGGTTACCACTTGGAAATACCTCTCCCGTAATTTGAGCTTTGATAGAACACACCGAAAACCCGAGGGCCACGATCAATATTATTTTTTTCATGTAATAGTTTTTATGCTGTTAAAATGCGAATTGGTTGAGGGTCGGTTATCCAATCGCTAGCATAAAAAACTTTGTAGCTCCTTATAAATAGGTTGTTTGTGAGGAGGTGGAAGATTGTATTGATTTGGAATAATTTGATTTTTAGGAAAAAATTGCTGCTCAGTCAGGTTACTAGAAGAGGCTGCAAGCACAACTAAATTATAATTGTATTCAGAATTTGTATTCGCTAGATCAGCATATTGATAGGTAATAGAAAAATATTCACAGCAACATCGGGTTACACTTTCTTGTTCATTATTGCCTTTGCAACAGTCAATGTCATTAAAAGAATACTCTGCATTACCAGAGTGTAAACACACCATTTGATGAATTGTTGCTCCAGTTGATGCCGTGAGCACAATAGAGGCTAATAATCCAATTAATATTTGTCTAATAATCATTAGGTTACAAAATTATAACAATTATCAACTATTAATTGACCGTTGCACCAACCCGCGAATTAAATTTGCATAAAACTCATTTTAAATTTTCAACATGGATACTACAGAAAAAAAAATTCCAATGACGGTTTACGCCGAAAGCACTCCGAATCCGGCAACAATGAAATTTGTTTGCAGTTTAGCATTCACTGAATCGGGGTCGAGTGTTGAGTTTCATAATGTTGGAGAAACCTCAAAGGCCCCATTAGCAGCGCGCCTATTCACTTTTCCATTTGTTACTAGTGTGTTTTTCTCTAATGACTTTATTACCATTACCAAAAATGACCTGGTAGACTGGCAAGAGGTATTTGGAGAAGTTCGGTCCTATTTATTCGATTATCTAACCGCCGGAAATGACATTTTCACAGAAAACCCAAAGACAATAACGACCGAAAAGCAAGTTGCTGCTGAGGCTAAAACGGATATTCCAAAACCGAAACTACCAGAAACCGATACTGAAAAAAGAATTGTAGAGATTTTAGAAGAGTATGTTCGTCCAGCTGTTGAAAGCGATGGTGGAGCTATTGATTACCATTCGTATGATAATAAAGGAACCGTTACTGTCATTCTAAAAGGTTCTTGCAGTGGATGTCCATCTTCTAGCGTTACGCTTAAAAATGGAATTCAAGGTTTATTCAACCAAATGATGCCTGAGATTACTGAAGTTGTTGCGCTTGAAGCATGATCGCTGCCATTAAACATAATGGCGAAACTTTCAAAGTCGATTTATTAGACCCTCTTGATATTTCAATTGAAATGCATCCCTCCTCGGAAAGCGTTTCTGCATGGTATTTAGATGCCTTAAAAATTGAACCTGTAAAAGGTGATGGATTTGTAGGGTCTGTAAATCAAGGCGGTTCAGTAAATTTCAGAAACATTGAATTTAACCCCCACGGTCATGGTACGCATACAGAATGTCTAGGACACATTACTCCAGAGGTCTATAATGTAAATGAGCATATCAAGACATTCTTTTTTAAAGCAGAACTAGTTACCATTCTACCTAAAAAAATTGATGGGGATGACGTGATTACAAAAAGCCAAATTGAAGCTGCCTTAGAAAATCATCCAAACCCAGAAGCCATTATAATTAGATCATTACCAAACAATAGCTCTAAAATCAATAAGCAATACAGTAACACGAACCCTGCATTTATTAGCGAAGAGGCGGCTCTAGAAATTCGAAATAGAGGAATCAGACATTTACTTATTGATACCCCGAGCGTTGACAAAGAATCGGATGATGGAAAGTTATTAGCACATCACGCCTTTTGGGATGTCCCCAAAAACCCTCGCTTTAATTGCTCGATAACCGAACTCATATATGTCCCCGAAGAAATAAAAAATGGAACGTATTTACTCAACCTCTCTTTTGCCAGTTTCAAAAACGACGCAAGCCCATCTAAACCGGTTCTTTACAGTCTTATTTAAACTGTAGTTCAAGTGCCAAAACATTAATTCAGTAGTAATCTGAATTAACACTTATCCTTTAATGAATTCTCTTTTCCGATAAATAACAAACGTAGAAAGCCGCTACTTTCGGGAAAATTCACTGCTATGAAAAATGCTTTCACAATCGCCTTTGCTCTGCTATTTTCTTTTATTCTGTTTGCTCAAAGCAAAAAAGCAGAAAAAGCAAAAGAATATTTAAAAGAGGGCATGATGGCCTCATCAGCAATGGATGAGGAATCCGCTATCAAATACTACAAAAAAGCAGTGAAATCTGACCCAACATACAACACTGCATGGCTTCAATTGGCACGTTCACTTTCAAAAACAGGCACTGAATATGAGCTCCGAAAAACAGCATATCAATCAATTTTAATTACTGATTCAATTTCTAAAACTGGACTTTCCGCCTATGGTGGTTTACGGAGTCTCTACCAGTTTGAAGGCAAATTTGATTCAGTAGCAATTTATTACCAAAAGGTAATGAGCCATCCTCAACTATCGGAAAAGCAAAAAGTCAAAATGAGCAAAGACAAAAAATCAGTTGAATATGCTGCTGAAGCATACAAGAAACCTCTGCGTTTTGACCCATATTTAATGAATTCCAATATCAATGATCCAGATGCATTGCAGTATTTTCCTGTTTTAACGGAAGATGAAAACAAGATGATTTTTACGAGACGTTACAAAGGCAGTCAAAATGAAGATATTTATATTGCTAGAAGAACTGGCTCTTGGCATGAAGCTAAAAAATTAGAAGGTGCAATCAACAGCCATGAAGGAGAAGGAACGGCTACAATTACTGCAGATGGAAACACCCTAATTTGCAGTTATTGTGGTAATAGTCGCGAAAACATGGGAAACTGCGATTTATATTATTCAACTCTGGAAAATGGTAACTGGACTAAACTAAAAAATCTAGGCGCAACGATAAATACAAAACATTACGAAGCCCAGCCAACGCTTAGTGCAGATGGCAGAGTTCTATTGTTTATCTCTGATCGTCCTAATGGAATTGGAGGATTGGATATTTATAGCAGCACTAAGGATGAAATTGGAAACTGGAGTACACCAAAAAATTTAGGAGCAATCATAAATACCAAAAAGAACGAGGGAAGCCCTTTTCTTCACTCAAATGGTGAAGTTTTGTTTTTTGCAAGCAAGGGCCACATCGGATTTGGCGGATATGACTTATATGCAGCTGATATTGAAGAGGGTAACTGGCAAGCTCCTCGTAATTTAGGATACCCAATTAATGACCAGTTGAACCAGCTATCCATGTGCGTTTCTCCAGATGGTAAAACTGGCTATTTTAGTAAAGAAGAGTATGATGTTTCTTCAATTATGGCGAATCAAAGTAGAATATGGAGCTTTGAAGTTCCTCCTGAATTAAAACTTGGGCACCGAAGTAACTACATTACTGGAAATGTTTATGATAATATCACAAAACGACCCGTTGCGGCAACGATGCAATTAATCAACCTAGAAGATGCACAGACCAAAACAATGGTAGTATCAAGACCTTCAGATGGAAAGTATATGGTGATGCTAGCAGAAGGCTCTGACTTCGCATTCTACGCAGAAACACGAGGTTATTTATTCAAATCGGTCTCTTTTGAATACAGCGAAATGGATAATATTGAACCCATAAAAATGGATATTTATTTAGACCCAATAATTAAAGGAGTTACGGTACAGTTGAATAATATTTATTTCGAAACGGGGAAATGGACGCTTTTATCAAAATCAAAAGTTGAACTAAATAAACTATTTCAATTGATGAAAACGAACCCTGGTTTGAAAATTGAACTTGGTGGACATACTGATAATGTCGGATCAGACCAATCAAACAATGAGCTTTCTTTGAATAGAGTGAACTCTGTTATTGACTACCTCAAAGAAAAGGGAATTCCTACAACAAGAATGGTTGGCAAGGGTTACGGTGCCTTAAAACCTATTGCGGACAACAACACAACTAAAGGCCGAAAAGAAAACCGACGAGTAGAATTTACGGTGCTAGACATTGAATAAACAAAAAACATGGAACTTTTTTAGCTCTTTTAATTTTTATTTGGCTGTTCTGCCTATTCATTATCCATGAATAAGGCAAACCACATTAAGTTCTACGGACTAGATTTACTCTCCAATTTTTCATTGGCCTGAGTTTAAACAACGCCTTTTGCACAAGGGTTATAGGCTGTAAAACATGAAACCAAAAAAGCTTAGAAAACAAAAAAGCCTCTCAAAATGAGAGGCTTTTACGGTGGTGCCTCCAGGAATCGAACCAGGGACACCAGGATTTTCAGTCCTGTGCTCTACCAACTGAGCTAAGGCACCGTTTTGTGGGCGGCAAATTTATATAAAAATCCATACTATCATCAATGAATTTAAACAATTAGATATTCTATCTTCAACACTAGCTTAGGCCTACTTTTGTCAGTATTAAATAGTTCAGTGAATTTAGTCATAGACATAGGGAATACTCAAATAAAACTCGCGCTTTTTAGTGATAGAAAACTTGTAACAAAACAAGTGTATGCTAGTGCTGAGCTGCTTTCTGCGATAAAATCCTTGTTCACAAAATATGATATCCGTAATACAATATTGAGCAGTGTTACAAAGACCAACCTGGAACTTTTAAAGCTCCTTGAATCAAAAAGTGGAGTTATTTGTTTTGACGAATACACTAAAATTCCAATCGAAAATTTATACCAAACTCCTAAAACTTTGGGAAAAGATCGCCTTGCAAACGCAATTGGTGCATCTCAGCTTTTTAAAAATGAACATGTGCTATGCATTGACATGGGCACATGCATTAAGTTCGATATAATAACAAAACTGGGACATTATCTAGGTGGTTCCATTTCCCCCGGGGTTAATATGCGGTTTCAATCACTGAATATTTTTACGGCCAAACTTCCTTTAATAAAAAGAAAAGATAATCCAGATTTAATTGGAACAACAACAAACTCTTCTATTCAAAGTGGAATCCAGTGGGGAATTGAAAAAGAAATCGATGGAACAATTACTGAATACCAAAGGCAATATCCTCAATTAAAAGTTGTTTTAACAGGTGGAGATCACATCCATTTTGCTAAGGGATTAAAAAATAGCATTTTTGCGCGCCCAAACCTGACCTTAGAAGGTTTGAACGAAGTTTTAATATTTAATGAATAAGCTAGTTTTAGCGTTTCTTATTGTTGCTTGCACTCTTACAGCTAGAGCACAAAGTACTACAGGCTCTCCGTATTCTTTTTATGGAATTGGAGACCCTAACAGCTCAAGCTTTTCTAACTATAAAGCAATGGGCGAGGCTTCAACCGCCTTATCTGAACCAGCATACATAAATCTAAAAAACTCTGCTTCATTTGCAGGTTTACGTAACCCAACTTTTGCAGCAGATTTTACAATGAATTGGTTGAATATAGAGTCTCCAAATTCTAATCAAAGTATTTCAAGCCAATATATCAATGGCGTTTCTTTTGGATTTCCTATTGGAAAAAGGTTTGGTGCTGCATTTTCAATGGGGCCGTACACGAAGATAGGATATGATATTACTACTCCTCAAGAAGACCCTGCATTAGGCAGTTACAATTTTACTTATTCAGGGGAAGGTGGATACAACAGAGCCTCCGGTGGAGTTGGAGGAATGCTAATTAAAAATAGTGAAAATCAACTTATGCTGGGAATTCAGGCAAGTTATTACTTCGGGTTTTCACAAACCTCAAGAGCTGTTACTGATTTTGTTGATGATGCGACTGTTACTAGTTCAAAAATGATTAATCGGACGAATATTAAAGATCTAGCAGTCGATTTTGGGATACTATATAAAAGAAAATTAAAAAATGATACATGGATATCGGCTGGATTAAACTTTAAACCCGCCTCTGATATTTTCGCAACAAATCAACAACTTGCATATACCTATCGACCAGCAGGACTTAGTGATAATATTGTGGATACTGTTTTAGAAAACACTCAGGAAGGAAGTATAAGATTACCAACAGATATTAGTGCGGGATTAGCCATTCAATTTGAAGACAATTGGATCATTTCTTTCGAGTACTCTGCAACGGCGTGGTCGGAATTGAAATTGCTCGCAACACCGGTTTCACTCTCAAATTCAAACCAAATTGCTGCCGGTTTTCAGTACATTGCTAATACTGACGCAGTTGCGAAATTCCTTCAAAGCATTAGATATCGAGGTGGATTCAAATATGAAAATACCCGTCTTAATTTTGGAGGTAATCAGCTTAAGTCAATCTCTGGAACGGCTGGTATTGGAATACCTATACAAAAGACAAAAATGTTGTCCACTTTTAACTTTGGCATTGAAGTTGGTTCAAGGGGACAAGATGGGACTACGTTAGTTTCTGAAAATTTCACAAACCTGTTTATTGGTCTTTCAATGAATCCACACAAATTCGATCGCTGGTTCAAAAGAAGCAAGTACAATTAAAAAGAAAGAAGAATGAAAAAGTTAATGTTAGCAGTTGCAATATTGGTGAGCGTAACTGCACTCAATGCACAGAAATTTGGTGCTTCACCAGAAGATAGCCTAGAGTGTATCAAAAACTTGTCTCTATATCAGGATTATTACAGACAAAAACAGTACGATGAATCGTTAAAATATTGGAGAAATGTTTATAAATATTGCCCAAAAGTTTCCAAAGGCATTTATATAAAAGGGGCTAAACTTTATGAGAAAAAAATCAAAAAAACGAAAGGTGACAAAGCCTTTAAAGAGCTTTTGATTGACACTCTTATGTTGGTTTATGATGCAAGAATTGAGCATTTTGGTGAGCGAGGTATCGTTTTAGGTCGCAAAGCAGCTGATATGATTCAACACAGACCAACTGAAGTAGAAGCTGCTTATAAAATGTTCGAAGAGTCTCTTAAGCTTCAAGGAAATGATATGGAAGCTGGAGCCTTAGTTTACATGTATCAGACTAAATACAAAATGTTTAAAAAAGGGCTTTCTACCAAAGATGATTTAATCGGTTTATATCCTAAGCTAAAAGCCATTGCTGACTACAACGTTAAAAACAGTACGCGAGAAAAAGACAGAGAAAATTACAAAAAAACGGGAGATAATCTTTTGGAGTTTTTCAAGCAAGTTGCTGACTGTGATGATTTAGTAAAAGCTTTTACTCCAAAATATGAAAAGGACCCAGAGAACATAGAGCAACTTAAAGAAATCCTTTCTCTTCTTAACACAAAAGAATGCGATGATGCTGACTTCTATATCACTGTTGCTAAAAAACTACAGGAAAAAGAACCTTCTGCAGTTGCAGCTTGGAGTATTGCAAATTGGTATGTAAAGAAAAAAGATTGTTCTACCGCCATCCCGTTCTACGAAGAGGCATTCAAACTTGCTGATAACATGGAGGAAAAAGAAGAAATTGCTCCATTTAAAGTAAAAGCTATTCTTAGAGCTGGACTATGCCACTTAAGTGCTGGACAATATGCTAGCGCTAAGCAAAAAGCACTAAAAGCTTTAGCGATCGAGCCTAACTCTGGTGATGCTTTCATGATGCTGGGTGATGCATACCTAGGCGGAGCTAATACATGGGGAGAAAATGCATGTGAAAAAGGTGCTGGTTATTGGGCTGCCGTTGATAAATATCAAATAGCCTTAACATATTTAAGTAGAAATTCAGTCACTTATGAAGTAAAATGTAAAAGTTGTAATGTAAGCTATTCAACAGGTGACGGAGGGATCGAAATGAAATCTGGCATTAAAGGATCTTGGAAAAAAACAATTAGCGTAAATTCAGGTGCAAGTGTTGCCATAAATGCTAGCAGTGATGCAAAAGGTGATATAGTACGAATCTACATATTCCAAAACGACAAGCTGGAAAAGAAAGCCGAAAGCGAAGGTGACTTTATCTCAGCTGCTGCTAGTTACTCAGTTACAACCTCAACGGCTTCTATTTATTCCAAAATCCAAAAAGCTAAAAGTAGGTATCCAGAAAAATCTGAATGCTTCTTCATTGGAAAAAATGAAGGTGATGAGATCAAAGTTGGAAGTTGGATAAACGAGACGACTAAAGTTCGCTTCTAAAATAACACCCTTTGAGTAATTTTAAAAAACAATTATATAATATAGCTGCAACCTTAGTTGTGGCTATATTTTTTATTGGGTGCTCGAGTGATGAAACTGTATTGCCCGATCTTTCAAATATAGCCCCAAAACCAGTTGAAATCTCGATCAATACTACCATTATTTACAGTGATAGCGCGGTACTACGATTAAAGATTGTTACTCCAGAACTGCAACGTTGGACGAATTTAGAAACACCTTATATCGAGTTTCCAAAAGGATTAAGTTTGTTCTTTTACGATAGCTTAGGTAATGTAGAGTCAACTTTAACAGCGGACTATGCTATAAATTACACTGGAGAAAAACGAGTAGAAGTTAAACACAACGTAGAAGTGGTTAATGGAAAAGATGAAGTCTTAAATACAGAGCATTTGATCTGGTTGCAAAAAGAAGAAAAAATCTATACTGAGGAATTTGTAAAAATTACAACTCCAGATGAAATTATCTATGGTGATGGTTTAGAAGCAAACCAGCAATTTACCAAGTATAGAATTAAAAATATAAAAGGAACTATTGCTGTTGACGAAGACAGCCTTCAATAAAAAATCATGGAACGATATAATAATATCATGCAATACGTTTGGCTGGCAGTAGCTATTTTATCTGCCGCCTTTGCTTTGTACACCTTTTTCACTTTACCTAGCGATGAAGAACCAGAATACATGATTTTTTTACTCCCTTTGGTTGCTGGATTTCTTTTCTACTTGCGCCGAAGGCACAATGCTGTTATGAATAAGAATAATTAAGAATCTACAAGGATTTATTATCTTCGACACAGCATATAAGATCAATGGAAAGTAGCCCCTGGTTAATTGTAATTCTTACCCTTCTTTTTTCTGCGTTTTTTTCAGGAATGGAAATCGCATTTGTTTCTTCCAATAAACTCAAAATTGAATTGGAAAAAAAGAGAGGAATGCTCTCTGCTCGTGTGTATTCCTTTTTTCTTAAAAATCAAGGCTCATTCATTTCCACTATGCTCGTTGGAAATAATATTTCTCTGGTTATCTACGGAATTTTTATTGCCTTAATCTTAGAGCCACCCTTAGCATTTGTCATTAGTAATTCATTTGCGATTTTTCTATTGCAGACAATTATTTCAACACTCCTTATTCTGGTTACTGCAGAATTTTTACCCAAGGTGCTTTTTCGAATTGACCCAAACAAAACGCTTGCCTTTTTCGCTTTACCTACGGTGCTGTTTTACATACTACTGTATCCATTGGTGAGAATAATCACGTTCTGTTCAAATTGGATCATCCGAGTAATTATGAAACAAGAGGTCGGAGAATTAAAGGTGAGCTTTGGAAAAGTAGACTTAGATCATTTTGTTAAAGAAGCTACCGACTCGATACATAACAAAGAAGAAATTGAAAGTGAAGTTCAAATTTTTCAAAATGCACTTGATTTCACGGAGTTACGTGTACGTGAATGTATGATTCCAAGAACTGAAGTAATTGCTTTAGAAGAAAACGAATCAATTGAACTTCTTAAAAAAACTTTGAACGAAACCGGACTCAGTAAAATTATGATTTTCCGTGAAGACATCGATAACATAATTGGTTACGTACATTCATTTGAATTACTAAAAAAACCCAAAACAATTAAGAACATATTGCTCCCCGTGTCACTGATACCAGAAGCAATGTCTGCAAGTGAAGCAATGTCTATTTTGATAAAAAACAAAAGAAGTATTGCTGTAGTTTTAGATGAATTTGGAGGAACGGCAGGAATTTTAAGTACTGAAGATGTTATAGAAGAATTAGTCGGTGAAATAGAAGATGAGCACGATAAGGAGGGGTATACAGAAAACGTAATTGATGAATCACGATATCAATTTAGCGCTAGACTGGAGATTGATTACCTCAATGAAAACTATAATTTAACACTGCCCACAAGTGATGAATATGAAACTTTGGGGGGATTAATAATTAATGCTTCGGGAAGTATTCCTGACAAAGGTGAAATTGTAAATATTGCGCCCTATAAGTTTGAAATTCTGATGGTTGAAGAAAATAAAATCGACCTTATTGAACTGCGTATTGTCGAACCCGACGTTTAAATTTAATTTTACTGTTGTTATTCTAATGAATAACAGCTACTTACGATAATCTTTCAGATATCTCATTAATCATTATAGATTGTATATTCGCAATCCAATTTTAAGAAAGTAAAAGAATGGCTGTTATAAATAGCATTAGAAAAAGATCAGGTCTGTTAATAGGAACTATTGGCGTAGCAATGGTTTTGTTTATCGGTGGAGAATTATTCAGTGGAAACGACATGTTCAACAAACAAGACACCACTGTTGGTGAAATCGCTGGTGATAAAATAGAATACGCTGATTTCGAGGCAATGGTTCGGAAAATTGGGGGAGATCAAACCCTTACTCCAGAGCAAATGGAAGATGCGCGAAATAGAGCATGGAACCGTTTTATTCAAGACAAAGTCCTTTTTAAGGAATATGAAAAACTTGGTCTTTCCGTAGCTCCTGAGGAGTTATTTGATCAAATCAAGAATAACGAACAAAACAAGGTTTTAAACCAGTTTTTTACCAACCCTCAAACTAACCGTCTTTACGAACAATTTCAAAACCCTGCAACAGGCAGACTAGACAATAACAGAGTTTTAGCATATGTGAAAAATGTTATGGCCGGAGACCAAAAAGACAGTTGGTTGCCTATCGAAGAAGCTATTCGTTTAGATGTACTTTCAAACAAATACACACAACTTATTAAAGAGGGATTAGTAGGAAGTAGTTTTGCAGCAAAAATTCAAAACAGTGAAGAAAATCAGCGGATTAATCTTTCTTGGACTGGTATGAATTACTCGGAAATTTCTGATGATGATGTAACAATTGAAGAAAGTGACTTAAAATCTTATTACAACAAACACAAAAACGAAAAAGACTTCGAGCAAGAAGAAACTATGCGAGGAGCAAAGGTGGCTGTCTTTTCAGTGAGTCCATCTCCAAAAGATTTTGAAGATGCAAGGATTGAAATAGAAAATCAAATGATTGCCTTTAATAGCGCTGTAAACGACACATTATTTGTTTACCAAAACTCAGATGACCCACAACGTTCATTTAAACTTATAGGTCGTTATGAGCTTCCTGTAGAATTAGATTCAATGGTATTTAGTGCTCCAATTGACTCTGTTTTTGGGCCATATCTATTGCAGAATGGCTACAATATTTCTAAAAAGACTGGCGTTCAGTTTGTAGCTGATTCTGTGAATGCGCGACACGTTCTTTTAACTTTAAAGCCAGAATCTGATACTAGTTTGTTGCAATCTCTTGCAGATAGTATTAAAACTCAACTGGAAAAAGGAGCTGATTTTGCTGCAATGGCAACTGAATTCAGTCAAGATTTTGGATCGGCTCAAAATGGTGGAAATCTAGATTGGTTTACTCAAGGTAAAATGGTCCAAGAATTTAACGATATCTGTTTTGATTCTAAAACTAAGAAAGGAGATATCGTAATTGTAACTACTCAGTTTGGGATTCATATTATAGATATAACGGATAAAACTAAAGAAAAAGAGAAAGTTCAAATTGCAAATATTGTTCGCTATATCGAACCTAGTAATGAAACCTTCGATGAGGCTTATAACATGGCTAGTACGTTCTCAATAAACAACAATACTTTAGAGGGATTTGAAACTGCATTAGCTGATAATCAGTCTATCGAATCATTCGATTATAGTACAATCAAGGAAGGTGATAAGGTCTTAGGTAGTCTTGACAATCCAAGAACTATTATCCGTTGGGCGTATGACAATGAAGTTGGAAAGGTTTCTGAGCCATTTGAAATGGGAAGTCAATTTATTGTTGCTTCAGTTACAAGTATCAAGGATAAAGGAACATTGCCATTGTCGGAAGTTGAAGACTTGGTCAGAGAGAGAGTAATGAATGAAAAGAAATCTGAGATAATCCTTGCTAAGCTTGGCTCTTTTGCTACGATTGAAGATGCTGCAAAAAATGCTGAGAAAGAAATACAGGCAGCGAATGACATCTCATTCAATATGTTCTCAATCACTGGAATAGGTCCAGAAAACAAAGTATTAGGAATTGCATTTGGATTGCCACAAGGCGCAACTTCCGAAGCAATTATTGGAGAAAATGGAGTTTATGTTATTCGACTTGATGTTATTGGAGAACCGGCAGAATCTTCTGACTTAACTTTTGTTCAAGATCAAATTAAACGTAACTACGGAACAAGAGTAGATGTTGAAGTATTTGAAGCGTTGAAACAATCTGCAAATATTACTGATAGTAGAACTAAGTTCTATTAAAAAAATATTGATTAAAGAATTAAAAAAGGGAAGCATGCTTCCCTTTTTTTTATGGCTAAATTTGACATAATGAAGCACGATAAACTTCTACTATTAATTATTATCATTTTCGGGTTAGTTGCTTGCAACAAAAAGCGCCCTGTAGCATGCTTTGTTGAGCCTTCAGGTATTTTAGAAATTAATGAGCCAATCATTTTTAAAGATTGCTCAGAACTTGCCAATGCATATGAATATTCTTTTGGTGATGACGGCTTTTCAAACGACCCGAGTCCAACGCATAACTATGGAAATGAAGGCACCTTTAAGGTTACTCTAAAGGTAAGAGGTGGTAATGGAAAAGACGAGGTAAGCAGACACTTAAAACTCATTAGCATCCCTTTGACTAATTTAATTGTAGGCACTTATCAAGGAACTTATACCGAGACTTATCCTATTGATACTAGTCTTAATAACACGTATACTGGTGGCTGCCAGATTTATGCAAAAAACCTTAAGGAGTTCACTGTATTTATTCCAAGAGGTGGTTTTGACACTCGAGCAATTGGGTCGAACAGTCAACTTACCTTTACAGAATTAAATAATCTTGTACCAGAACGATTAATTAAAATGAAATCCGTTACTGGGTCGTTTTCTAACGCCTCTGGCAACCTTACACTAACACTTACTGGCACTGACCCACAATCCAATGAGACTCCTTGGGTTATTCGATTTACTGGCGTAAAAGGCTAACCTTTTTTCTTAAATCCAATATTATACTTCACACCAGCTCGCAACCATCTGCCAGGTTGCTGAACAAAGCCAATGTCTTCGTATTGCTGATTGAACAAATTGGCCACTTCTATAAACCAATAAGCAACTTTTGTTTCCTGATACAATCGCATATCAACCAAAGTGTATCCTCCAAATGCAACTTCAGAACCGGTAGCAGAATTAAAATATCCGCCTTCTCTATATTGATATCGTACATTCCAGGTCATATTTAATCGACCAGTTAATGAATGATCGACACCAACGTTCAATTTATGTTTCAAGTAATCCAGCACATAATTGGATTCAAAACCATCACTAGTTTGATCAGCCGTCAAACCCGTATAGCGTATGGTAAACTCATTAAAGAAAGCCTCTTTAGATGTGTACAACTGCTTCAAATTCAAACTTGCTTCAGTCTCAACACCAATGAAGTTTACCGCGGTTAAGTTGGCAGCTTCAGTAATTATAGACCCATTTTTACGAACCCAATCAATTAAGTTTTGACCTTGTCGATAGAATCCTGTTGCAGTTCCCGAAAACCAGGTGTTATTGTATTTCAAACCAAATTGATAATTCTGAGATTCCTCTGGCTTCAGGTCAATACTTCCAACAGCACCGCCAAGATTGTAATATAAATCCGTGTAGGTTGGAAAACGCATATTGCTATTCGCTCCTGCAAATAGATCAATTTTTTTCGTCAATTCAAAGCTTACATCTGCTCCAGGAAAGACATCGTTTCCATAATCTGAATGGAAATTAGCCAAAAAACCAGCAGAAATTCTAAATCTCCTGATCTTTACATTATGCTCAAAAAACAAACTCGCATTCTCTCTATCTGCAGCTTTAGTATAAACCGCATTTCCATAATCTTCAACAGTATCAGAAGGCTCACCAAGATTATTACTCCAAATCAATTCGTGTCGATATTCTCCTCCAATATATGTTTTACCAAACTTAGAGGTATAAGCTAGGTTGATTTCACCAGCTCTTACTTCACTTCTATGATAGTTGGGCCCACCATACCATGTTGGTACTGTATCTTGAGCTCTATCTAAAACGAGAAAGTCTCCTCGTTTCTCATACCAGCCATCACCTTCTCTAAACAATTCAAATCTGTCATAATGCCTTCTGAAATACGCCCTAGGCGTTACTTTTAACTTTCCGAAATCCAATGTAGTTTGCAAAGAGGCAAAATAGGTTCTAGTTGCTTCATATTGACTCGGAAAATTCGCAGTATAAAAATTCTGAGCACCAAAACTTTTATCTGTAATTCCACCATTAAACTTAAAGGTCATATCCTTAACGTCGACATTTGAACTAACAAACAGATTATTCATATCAAAATCAGTATTGCTGATATATCCAAAGCTCTGTCTTCGATTTATACTTACCGTAGTGCTTGTATTCTCTGTAACACCCGAACCAGAAACACCAGCATCTAGATAACCGTATTCCCCACCCGTCAATCGCAATTGAACGCTATTAGAATCTGCCCTTTTAGTGATTAGATTGACTGCACCACTAAATGCATAAGGCCCAAACCAACGAGAACCGCCATTATTAATTTGCTCTACACGCTCCACTTGATCCAGAAATAAAGGAGCATTCATCATATGATGACCCGTTTGAGGGTCAGACATTTTTACTCCATCAATCATTAATAGCGATTGATCATAAGTTCCACCTCGGATACTCAAATCACTCTGAACACCAAGACCACTTCTACTTCTTATATCAATACCGACGGCATTATCCAATAAGTCAGAAATTGATTGTACAGGAGTATTTTGAACTTCTGCATTGTCAATTAAATAAGGATTTGCGGGCTGATTCTGCAGAGAACCATCTTGGCGAATACCTTGAACCGTAAATGCTTTAAACGTGATACTCGTATCTGCTTTTTGAGCACTCCCGATTAAAAAGCAAGAGATTAAAAGTGTACTTATAAAATACTTCATGATATTAATTAATAGGTGAAAAGACAGTTTATTTATACTACGATATTGACAATTTTTCCCGGAACTACGATCACCTTTTTAGGTACCTTTCCTTCCAAATACTTTGCCGCCTCAACCGCTGCCAACACGGTTTTCTCAATCTCTTCTTTTCCGAGGTCTAGTGATAATTCTATTTTGAATCGCATTTTACCATTAAAAGAAACGGGATAAGCATAACTGCTCTCTATCAAATGAGACTTGTCAAAAGCAGGCCATTCTGCCAACACGATACTTTCTTTATTTCCCAATAATGACCAAACCTCTTCAGTAATGTAAGGAGTATGTGGGTGCATTAAAACCAACAATGGTTCAATGACTTCGCGTTTGTTGCATTTCAAATCTGAAAGCTCATTCACCGAAATCATAAATGTTGAAACCGAAGTATTAAATGAAAACCGTTCGTTATCGTCGCTTACTTTCTTAATTGCTTTATGCAGAGCCTTAAGCTCATCCTTATTTGCTTTTTCCTCCGAAAAGGTAAAGTTGCCGTCGTTATCGTGTAACAATCTCCAAAGCTTTTTTAAGAAACGATGAACACCTTCGATTCCTTTAGTATTCCAAGGTTTGTGCTGTTCAATTGGCCCCAAAAACATTTCATGTAATCGCAAAGTATCTGCACCAAATTCGCCTATAATATCATCAGGGTTTACTACGTTTCCATAGCGCTTACTCATTTTTTGACCATCTTCGGCTTGAATCATTCCTTGATTAATCAACTTTTTCGCTGGTTCATCAAAAGGAACTAATCCTAGATCATTTAAAACCTTCGTCCAAAACCGGAAATACAATAAATGACCAGTCGCGTGCTCAGCTCCACCCAAATAAACATCAACATTTTGCCAATAATCAACTGCATCCTTAGAAACAAATTCGTCGGAGTTTTGAGGGTCCATATAACGCATAAAATACCATGAGCTACCTGCCCATCCTGGCATTGTATTCAATTCAATTGGATATGAATTATTATCGCCTTTTGGTGAATAAGTGAAATCTTTGGCATTTCCCAAAGGTGGTTGCCCATCTTCAGTTGGTAAATATTTATCTACTTCTGGAAGCTCAATGGGTAAGTCTTTTTCCGCAACCGGATAAGGAACTCCATCCTTAAAATACATTGGAACAGGTTCTCCCCAATAACGTTGGCGGCTAAAAACCGCATCACGCATTCTATAATTTATTTGCTTTTCTCCAATTTCTTTTGATTCCAACTCGAAGAGCATTTTCTTGATAGCATCTTTCACCTTCATCCCATTTAGGAAATCAGAATTTATTAGAACACCACCCTTATCTTCATTTGCGCCCTCAGAAACATCCGAACCTTCAATAACAGCTGGAATTGGAAGGTCGAAGTGATTTGCAAAATCCCAATCGCGCTGGTCACCACTTGGAACAGCCATTACAGCACCCGTTCCATAACCGGCTAAAACATAATCAGCAATCCAAATTGGTAGTTTTTCTCCAGAAAAAGGATGCTCAACATAGCTTCCAGTAAAAACACCGGTAATGTTTTTCACATCTGACATTCTGTCCCGTTCGGTTTTAGCTTTTGCTTTTAAAATGTATCCTTCAACCGCTTCTTTTTGATCGTTGGAAGTTAGGTCTTCAACGAATTCATGCTCAGGTGCAATAACCATAAAGGTTGCTCCAAAAATGGTATCGGGTCGTGTAGTGAATATTTCCAATCTATGATCAGAATCGGCTACTTGAAAATGCACCGCAGCACCAATACTTTTACCTATCCAATTTCGTTGAATTTCTTTTAAAGAATCGGTCCAATCTAATTTTTCAAGACCTTGCAACAATCGCTCAGAATAAGCAGAAATCCGCATACTCCATTGACGCATTTTTTGTTGCTCTATAGGATGTCCGCCGCGTTCTGAAACACCATTTTTTATTTCGTCATTTGCTAATACAGTTCCCAATGCCGGACACCAGTTCACAAGGCTATTCGAAATATATGTCAATCTATAATCCAATAAAATTTCTTGCTGGCGTTTTTCAGAATAACCCAACCAATCTCCTCCAGAAAAATTATAATCAGCATCATTAGCCGCGTTTACTTGAGTATTTCCCTCATTTTCAAATATTGAAATCAATGTATCAATTGGCTCAGCTTTTTGAGTTGCTTTATTAAACCAAGAATTGAACACTTGAATAAAAATCCATTGTGTCCACTTGTAATATTTTGGATCGCTGGTTCTAACTTCTCTGCTCCAATCGTAAGAAAACCCAATTAAATCCAATTGCTCTCGGTATCGAGCTATATTTTCTTCCGTTGTTTTTGCAGGATGTTGCCCTGTTTGAATCGCATATTGTTCTGCAGGCAAACCAAATGCATCATATCCCATCGGATGCAAAACATTGTAACCATTTGCTCTTTTATATCTAGAATAAATGTCTGACGCAATGTACCCAAGCGGATGACCTACATGCAATCCAGCACCAGAGGGGTATGGAAACATATCTAGAACATAGAACTTCGGCTTTTCCGAATTATTTTCGATACGGTAAACCTGATCTTCCCGCCATTGCTTTCTCCACTTTGCCTCTATTGAGCTAAAATCGTATGCGTTCATACCTGTTTTTTCGGGGGGGTGTTATTTACAAAAAACTGTACAAAAGTAACATTACTCCCTCTTTAACTCCCTCGATTAAATTCTTATTTTAGCCTTCCAAGGAATACACTAAACCCTATGGCTACTGCGGAAGAACGCTTCTCTAAAAAACGATTAAACTCGTCCTATTTCACTGCAATTATCAGCATCAGTTTAGTGCTTTTTATGTTGGGAATCTTAGGTATGATTTTGTTACAAGCCAAACGTGTTTCCAACTACGTTAAAGAAAATATTGGCTTTTCTGTAATTCTGAAAGATCAAGTAAAGGAAGTAGATATTGTGAAGTTCCAGAAATCTTTGGATGCTGCTGATTATGTAAAGGCTACGGAATACATTGACAAAGAAACCGCGGCAAGAGAGTTAACTGCTGATTTAGGTGAAGATTTCGTTGACTTTTTAGGTTATAATCCTCTACTTGCCTCAATAGAGGTTCGCTTAAATGCAGATTATGCGAATCCAGATAGTCTAAAATGGATTGAAGCAGAGCTTATGAAAAACCCTCGAATCAAGGAGGTGTTTTATCAGCGTGATTTGGTTTCCTTGGTTAGCGAAAACATTAAAAACATTTCCATGGTAATTGTAGTATTTAGCGTTCTACTGCTCATAATCGCCATTGCTTTAATCAACAATAGTATACGATTGGCGCTGTATTCAAAACGATTTATCATTAAAACAATGCAATTGGTTGGTGCCACCCCTGGTTTTATTCGAAGGCCTTTTGTACTTCGAGGAATTCTTAATGGAATTTACGGAGCAATGATCTCAATTTCCCTGTTAATTGGGTTATTAATTTACCTGCAACAGAAATTACCTGAACTTTTTGCAATTCAGGATGTAGAAATGGTTGCATCTTTGTTCGGATTGGTACTTTTGCTTGGAATTATTATCACATGGATAAGTACCGGTTTAGCGGTGCGTAAATATTTGCGCATGACAACAGACAAACTATACAGCTAATATTATGAGTCAAGAAAACGAAAAAGGGTTTGTATTCGAAAAAATCAACTACATGTTGCTTGCAGGTGGTTTGGTAATGGTAATTATTGGGTTTTTCCTAATGTCAGGTGGTGGTTCAGACGACCCTGCCATATTCAATCCAGAAGTATTTAGTGCCCGACGAATTACGGTAGCACCTACAGTAGTGTTAATGGGTTTTGCCGTTGTTATGATAGGAATTTTTAAAAGACCAAAAGCACAATAAACCCCTACCCATTGAGTATAATTGAAGCCATAATCCTGGGAATTGTTCAAGGCCTTACTGAGTTTTTACCGGTAAGTAGCTCCGGGCATATTGAACTTGGAAAAGTGATTTTAGGAGTTGAAATGGCCGATCCATTATTGTTCTCCATTGTAGTTCATGCAGCGACTTCACTGAGTACCATTGTCATTTTTAGAATGGACATATGGATGCTTATCAAACTATTATTTGAACCGAGACTCTGGAATGCTGGAAGGCAATACATTCTTTACATAATTATCTCGATGGTTCCAGCAGGATTAGTTGGTCTTCTGTACAAATCAGAACTCGAAACTTTCTTTGATGGAAATGTTCTCCTAGTTGGTGTTATGCTGATAGTTACAGCATTGTTATTATTCATGACGACCAAAGTCAAAAGAAAGAAAGGTAAAATCAATTATCTTCCTGCTATTCTGATTGGTATTGTGCAGGCTGTTGCTATTCTACCAGGAATCTCTCGTTCAGGAGCAACTATTTCAGTTGCATTAATGATGGGAGTAAGTAGAAGTAGAGCAGCTCGGTTTTCGTTTTTAATGGTGATTCCACTTATTCTAGGAGCCACACTGTTAGATGTAAAGGATTATGTCGAATTACAACAAGCGGGAATGGCTGCTCCTGATTCAGTTGCTCCAATTGCGCTGATTGCTGGATTTATTGCTGCTTTTTTAAGTGGACTGTTAGCTTGTACTTGGATGATTCAGTTAGTAAAAAATAGCAAGTTGCAATACTTTGCTATATACTGTTTGATAGCTGGAATAGTAGCTATCGGATTCTCAATTTAATTTCAAAGCACCATGAACGAACAACCTAACTTTACGGAAGGAAGCGTTCTGTTGGTGGATAAGCCAATCACATGGACCTCGTTTGATGTAGTTAATAAGTTACGTTATAGTCTTAAACGCTGCCTTGAAGTAAAAAAACACAAAGTTGGACATGCAGGAACTTTAGACCCTTTAGCCACTGGACTACTAATTATTTGCACTGGAAAAAAAACCAAAGAGATAAACGAATATATGGGTTTACCAAAAACCTATACTGGCACTATTACTTTGGGAGGAACTACACCAAGTTACGACCTGGAAACAGAGATTGTATCTTCAGGAAAAACAGTGAATATTTCACTACAAGAATTACAAAAAGCAACCGAATCGTTTACTGGAATTATTCAACAGTTTCCACCAGACTTCAGTGCAATAAAGAAGAATGGGAAGAAGTCCTATGAATTGGCTAGAAAAGGTATCTCTGCGGAACTACCTGCTCGTGAAATTGAGATGTTCAGTTTTACTATTTCTGCTATCGAATCAAGCAAACACATTGAAGGAGGATTGGATTGTTCTTTTGAAGTTGTTTGCTCAAAAGGAACCTATATTAGAAGTTTAGCTTTTGACCTCGGAAAAGCATTAGGTTTTGGCGGGTTTTTAAGTTCTCTAAGACGAACAGCTATTGGCGAGTATACCATTGAACATGCCTTGAGCGTTGAGGACACAATTACACTTATCGATTCCACAACAATTTCAGAATAGAGCGTTTATTAATTAAATCAATTTGAAATGAATTAATTCATTTTATTACCTCTAAAGAAGCGGGAATCTCTTTATAATAAATACATGCCTAGTTAGGCTGTGAATGACGTAGAAAATTTAATAGAGTAATAGTACTTTTAGCCCGAAATGGACATTTACAAACAAAAACAAAACTGGAAAAAGCTCTTATTAGCTTTTGCTGCATTGATAATTGCTGCATCCTTCTGGTATACTAACCGTTTGGTCCAAAACATTTCCAAAGAACAACGGAAACAAGTCGAACTTTGGGCAGAGGCAGTGAAGAAAAAGGCTCGTTTGGTCAATTATACCGAACGTCTGTTCCGAGAATTAAGAGAAGAAGAACGCAAGAAAGTTGAGCTTTGGGTAGAGGCAAACAAACGATTATCCAGTGCGTCAAATAATCTAGATCTTCCTTTTTTGACCAAAATTTTGACAGATAATACGACCGTTCCTGTTATTTGGACTGGAAAAGATGGAACCGTAAAGGCTACCCGAAATTTGCCTAAAGCAATGAAGGGTAATGATTCCGCAATTCAAAAAGAGATTGTGAAAATGGGGACCTTGTATGCCCCTATCGAAATCAAATATTTAGGAAACCAGCTTGATTATCTGTACTACAAAGATTCTCGATTATTTGAAGAACTGAAACAGACCTTTTCGGACCTGCAGCAATCCTTTATTAGTGAAGTAGTTTCAAACAGTGCTAGTGTCCCAACTATTGTAACGAATCAATCTCAAAATGAGATTTTATTTGCCGGAAATCTTGATTCTAGCACTTTCAATTCGCCAGAAAAAGTAGCTCAGCTTATTAAAAGCATGAAGGCGTCGAACACTCCGATTAAAATTATGTTGCAAGACCAAGAAAGTTATGTCCTTTACCAAGACTCTTGGATTCTAACTCAATTACTTTACTACCCATTCATACAATTTGGCGTTGTAGGCTTATTCATCCTTATTGGGTATTACTTCTTCAGTACTTCTCGTCGTGCTGAACAAAACCGAGTATGGGTTGGAATGGCAAAAGAAACTGCCCATCAATTAGGAACACCATTAAGTTCCCTATTAGGTTGGGTGGAGTACATTAAATCAAAAGGCGACGATATGACGTTGGCCAATGAACTCGAGAAAGACGTTCAAAGGTTAGAAATAATTACGGATCGGTTTTCTAAAATTGGGTCTGTACCCGAACTCAAATCAGTTGACTTAAAAGAAGTTATCGCTCGCTCGATTGAATACCATGATGTGCGCAGTTCTAAAAAGGTGGTTTTCAATATTAAAAATCCTACTTCTGGTAATCGACTGGTTAAAATGAACGAAGCGCTTTTTAACTGGGTAATGGAAAACCTTATAAGAAATGCAATTGACGCAATGAGTGGAAAAGGAGACATAACTCTTAGTATCGTAGAAGAAAATGAAATGATCCACTTAGATATCGAAGATACGGGAAAAGGAATGACTCCTCAGCACAGAAAAAGGGTTTTCAATCCAGGAGTGACTTCCAAAAAACGAGGGTGGGGTTTGGGTCTGACACTTTCCAAGCGAATTATCGAAGAATACCATAGTGGTAAAATAATCGTAAAATCTTCTAAGCTTAATGAAGGAACGGTTTTTCGTATTACTCTGCAACGCGCCTAAAACATAACAATGGCCGGTATTTATATTCACATTCCTTTTTGCAAACAAGCATGTAGCTATTGCGATTTTTACTTCACAACACATCTTCTCGACAAACAGGATTTTTTAGACGTGCTAATCAAAGAAATAGCAATAAGAAAAACATATTTAAAAAGCCTCCCAATTGAAACTCTATATTTTGGAGGAGGAACACCATCACAACTTTCGACCAAAGAGCTACAGACCGTTATTAACGCTGTACGGATTCATTATAATGTAATTGAAAATGCTGAGATTACGGTCGAATCCAACCCCGACAACCTTACCGAAGAGTATCTACAGCAGCTGTTTAGTATTGGAGTAAATCGGTTAAGTATCGGAATTCAGTCATTCAAAAACGAGGACTTGGAACTAATGAATCGTGCACACAATTCTCAAGAAGCTGAAAGCTGTGTTGCTTTAGCTCGAAAATCAGGATTTAAAAACATCAGTATTGATCTTATCTATGGATTGCCTAATGCAACTTTAGAAGATTGGAAAACGAATGTTGAGAAGGCTCTGCAGCTGGATACCGAACACATTTCAGCTTACAATTTAACCATTGAAAAAGGAACCCCCCTTGCACATTCAGTAACTAAAGGAAGAATTACAATTCCATCAGATCATGAGGTCGTGTTGCAACATAATTTATTACTTGAACTCTTGGCTAAGGGTGGTCTTGAGCATTACGAAACTTCAAATTTTGCCAAGAAAAGCTTTCGTTCTAAACACAATTCGAGTTACTGGAAAGGAACGCATTATTTAGGTGTTGGACCCTCTGCTCATTCTTTCAATGGAATTTCTAGGAGTTGGAATATTTCAAACACAAAAAAGTATGTTGAGTTAATTGAGCAAGGGAAATCTCATTTCGAAACCGAAACTTTATCGCTAATCGACAGAATAAATGAGTTTATTCTCACTGGTTTGAGAACCACTGAAGGAATTGATTTAGTTCATTTTGAATCATATTTCGGGAAAAAAGCACTCTCTAGCTTACATCGAGAAAGCCAAGAATCATTATCTAAAGGACTGTTGGAGAAAAAACAACATCGATTGATTGTAACTGCAAGAGGAAAGGTGCTTTTGGATGGCATAACATCGGATTTGTTTTTTGAAGAGTAGCTGCGTTAAAACCTTTTCTAATCCGATTGGTTAATCTATCAAAGAACCAAGTTGCTTAAAAACAAAAAAAAATATCAAATTCAATTTCAGACTCAAGAGTTTGAAGCCTCAGAAGGCGACAATCTTCGAGATATCTTGCTTAAGAACAAACTAAGTCCGCACAATGGAGCGGCTGTTTATCTTAATTGCAAGGGAGTTGGAACTTGTGGAACCTGCGCCATAGAAATTAAAGGTAATGTCAATTCTAAATCCTCAATTGAAAAAATTAGACTCCGTTTTCCACCTCACAAAGCAGATGCGGGTTTGCGATTAGCTTGTCAAATAAAAGTGAACTCGGATTTAACATTACTGAAACATGAAGGCTTTTGGGGAAGTCATACAAAATAAAAAAAATGCATTTAACGATACAAGACATACAAGACTCCGACAAAATTAAAAGGCTAAATATTATCAACTCGATAACTGGAATTAAACCCGGCAACCTCGTTGGTAGTGTTTCGAAAGAAGGGAAGACTAACTTAGCCGTAATTAGCTCAGTAGTTCATCTATCCAGCAAACCTCCGCTGGTGGGCTTTATAATGCGCCCAAATGGTGATGTTAAAAGAGATACTTATAACAATATTTTAGAAAATGGACTTTTTACGATAAACCATATTCCTGTTAGTCATATTGAGCAAGCTCATTATACTTCAGCGAAGTTTGAAACAGCGATTTCAGAATTTAGTCGTTGTGGCTTTTCAGAAGAGTATTTGGAAGGATTTGAAGCTCCTTTCGTGAAAGAAAGTAAGATCAAAATAGGGTTAAAACTCATTGAAGAAGTTGAAATAAAGAGTTCAAACACAAGGATGATCGTTGGAGAAATTCAGCACCTAGTTATTCCAGATAATGCACTTGACGAAACCGGATACATTGATCTTGAAAAAGCTGAATCCGCTGGTATTTCTGGATTGAACTCTTATTACAAATTACAGTATTTAGATTCTTTTCCTTATGCTCGGGTTGAGGAAGTGCCTATGTTCTAATGAGTAGAACTACTTTTTATTCATCCTAAAAAGTCTGTCAACAGCAATAAAAGGATCAAAATCAATCAAGACAAACAAAAAAGTCCCTCCTAATGGAGAGACTTATTCTTTCTGCGGCCCGACAGGACTTGACCCTGAGACCCTCTGATTATAACATATAGCTTACCGCAACGCACCGATATAACATAAGGCACAACAACGCATTAGGCAAAGTTGTATTACCAAATGAGGTGTTATTAATTGCTTCTATTCCGTCAACTTACCTAGTCTAGCTGTTGCTTTTACTGTTGTAACATTATAAAACAAACCTAACCCTGGTGCGAATTTTTTTGTTTCAAACTGTGGGTAGAAAACAACATCATAACCGGGGTTACTTATCATTAATTCGTGAAGAGCATAACTTTCTGTTTTATCTCCACCAATAAAAGATCCTATTACCGGAATACTTGCTGCACTTACAGCACCTGATAAACCATCTTTATTAACTTCTCCTGTTTTAACCATAAAAATTCTTGACCAGTCTATCCCTACAATTTTTACCGTTTTAGCTTCCGCTGAAACTTGCTTAGAAAGAGTAAAATCAGATTTGCTCAGAAGCACTTTTGTATTTGGTTCTCTAACTACACTATTGAGGCTGGTACAGCTTGTAAGGGTAGCCACCAGAGCCGTTAACATTAAAACTTTGAAAACATTTTTCATTTTATACAAATTAAATTTTCCTACTCGTTTGGCTTTTCGGTTTCGCCTTTTTTTTAGTGGAGTCTGAACTTCACTTTTTATCATATCAATATTAATTTATTTTACATCCAATGCCATCCGCTAACTTTAATGGAATTTAGAGATTGTTTTTTTTATTGATTAAAACAAAATAACTCTAGTTTTTGATCGCAGTTAAACCTTGCAGTATATCAACATGACCAACATTCAAATAAGTGGAATAGTCAGTATTAGACACAACTATCTAATTGTATAAATCTAATCGGATATAAGGTTTTATTGATGTCATTGAGCGGGCAGGAGGCAAAACACATCAATAATGAAATTAGTTTTTGAGGGCCAACCGCGTACACAAGCGAACTAAATTGAACTTTTGTGTTATTGAACTGCCTATAAATAAGGGCTCTTAATTGTATTGCATGTTACGACTGTGTTACAATCTAACAATAAAAAAGGGGCTTCAATTTCTTGAAACCCCTTCTATTCTTGGTGGGCCCAGCAGGGCTCGAACCTGCGACCCTCTGATTATGAGTCAGATGCTCTAACCAACTGAGCTATGGGCCCTGTTCTTGAAAAGAAAATGGTTGAGACCTCCCTCTCTTGAACCGAGACTGCAAATTTATTTTTTCTTTACATACGCGCAACAAACCAATAGGTCAAACTTTCTTTATTTGTTGAATGAATTTAAATGGAATAAAAAACATCATTTTTGACCTTGGTGGAGTGATCTTAGATATTGACTATAATCTAACTGTAAAGGCTTTTGAGGCACTAGGAATTCCTAACTTTAAAGAGCAGTACTCGAAAATGAGTCAATCCAATTTATTTGACGACATTGAAACTGGAAAAATAAGCCCCGAAGAGTTCTGCGATTTAATTAGAGCAGTTGCAAAGAAAGACTTTAGTAATAATCAAATTAACACAGCTTGGAATGCTCTTCTACTTCATTTACCTCAACACAGAATAGACCTATTGAAAGAACTAAACGGTAAATTTCGTCTGTTTCTACTTTCCAATACGAATGCAATTCATTATGAAGATTATACGAAAATCATAAAACGTGAAAATGGACTCGAGGGACTTGAATCTTTATTCGAAAAAACCTACTTATCATACGAAATGGGACTAAGGAAACCTGATTCTGAAATATTTCAAGTAGTATTAAATGAAAATAACTTAGTTCCGAAAGAGACCTTGTTTATTGACGATTCTCCACAGCATATTAAATCGGCAAAGTCTTTGGGAATTGTTGCTTATCATTTGGAGAATGAGGATATAAACGAATTGTTTTGAGCTGCTGAAATAAATTCAGCATGACTATCTAATTAATCAACCTACGTCCAAACCTGAGTTCCCTCAGTACAATTTGTGCAAATATCTATTTGATCTCGAGCTGTGAGCACCGATTCTCTGAAATTGTCGTAAGGTTCAGACTTCCAAAGTGTGTTGAACGAAGTCGAATTTAAATCTCCCAACTGATGTGTCGCATCTTTATCAAAACAACAAGGCACTACTTTTCCATCCCAAGTTACTACACAACCTTGCCACATCCGCCAGCAATGATTGAGCATCTTATTTTTTAATCGAAACTTTCCGTCTTTTCCTTTTCGGTAACGAGAATACTCTTCATTATCTGGCAACAAAGGATTTCCATTCTCATAATCGTAAACCTGAGCTGTTTTAAAGCGAACCTCATCTACTCCCAATTCATTTCCCAATTTCACAACATCTTCTATCTGATGTTCATTAGGCTTTACCACTAAAAACTGAAAAATAATATGTGGAGTGCTACTTTTTAAACGCTTTCGTGCCTCAATTAAGTTTTTTGTTCCTTCTAGAACTTTGTCTAATTTCCCTCTTTTACGGTATTGCTCATAGACTTCTTGAGTAGTTCCGTCGATTGAAATTATAATTCTTGACAGACCACTTTTAACCGTTTCTTCCGACTTCTCTTTAGTCAAGTAATGAGCATTTGTAGACGTTGCAGTGTACATGCCTTTTTCAGAAGCATAACTCACCATTTTCAGAAAATCACGGTTCAAATACGGTTCACCTTGAAAATAAAAGGTCAGATACCACAGCTTTGAAGTCACTTGGTTTATCCAACCTTTAAACTGTTCATTTTGAGCATTTCCTGTATCTCTAGAAAACTGCCTTAATCCACTAGGACATTCAGGACAACCTAAATTGCAAGTGGTGGTTGGTTCAAATGAAAGACTAAATGGTTGACCCCAATGCACAACCTTGCCTAACAATCGACTGATTCGAAATGAGACAAGAAGCAAAAAAAAATTCCATACTTTAAGTATGGAACCTTTTTTTAATATTTCAAATGCATCTTTTAATTGGACATTCACAAGGCAAAACTAACCACTCTGGTCAATAAAAATAAACGAATGTCCTATAAAAGCTTAAGCTGGATTATTTGCCGCGCTTTGCACTTTTATACTTTTTACATCTCTATCAAAAAGATACAAGCCTCCTTTATCGTTTCCAATCAAGTTCAGCTTGTCCAATATAGTTCTGGCAAGCGCTTCTTCTTCAATTTGCTCAGCAACATACCATTGCAAGAAGTTGTGAGTAGTATAATCTCTCAGCTCCAAACATCTAAAAACTAATTCGTTGATACTGTTCGTGATTAATTCTTCGTGCTTCAACAGATCATCAAAAATAGCTTGTAACGAATCAAATTCCGTTGCAGGTTTTGATAGTTCCGGAACTATAGAGGTGCCTCCACGTTCGTTAATGTAGCGTAAAATTTTCATCATGTGCGCACGCTCTTCTTCACTGTGCATGTATAAAAACTCCGCTGTCCCACTGTATCCTTTACCTTCTGCCCAAGAGGCCATCGCTAAATAATATTGAGAACTTTCTGCTTCCATTCTTAACTGTTCATTGAGCTGCTTTTCTATGTCTGCTGAAATCATGTTAATATCACTTTATATTGTTAGTGAAAAATTGGGCTTTCCAACTTTTCTTTGTCAAAATTAGGTTTCCTTCGCTACTAAGAAAACTTAACCAGTTAAATGGTTTTAATAATACTCAATTTAGAATTAATCTAATTACCCTTGGGAAGAAAAAGACGTAACGAACGCATTGGAAAACGAAAAGGATCTACGGGCCAAACCAGTTCAATAAAAAAACTAATTTTAGATGCTTTTCAGGAACATCCAAAACGGATTTTCAACTATAAACAAGTTGCCCGAAGAATTAGCTTGAATACTAGCAAAGGCAAAGAACAAGTGCAAAACGCATTGTTCAAACTTGTAGAAGAAGGTGCATTATTGGAAAATGATCCTGGACAGTTCCAATTGCATGAAATTTCTAAAATTGTAATTGGAGTAATCGATATTACTCAAAAAGGTTCCGGATTCGTAATTGTTGAAGGAATGGAAAACGATATTTTTATTCCCTCTTCAGAGACTAATCGTGCATTAAACGGTGATACCGTAGAGGTTAAAGTCGTTCCTGAAAAGAAAGGAAAACTAAAGGGTCGCGTCACTAATGTGCTAGAACGCAAGAAAATTCAGTTTGTAGGTTCACTTGAAGTAAGTGAAAAGTTTGCTTTTTTCACTGCCTCCAGTACAAAAATGAATCAGGATATTTTCATTCCTAAGAATAAGTTAAACAATGCAACGCACCGACAAAAAGTCGTTGTAAAGTTGACCGAATGGCCAGTTGGAGCAAATTCTCCGTTTGGAGAAGTGGTTGAAATACTCGGGAACCCTGGAGAGAATGATACTGAAATGAACAGTATTCTTGCAGACTATGGTTTCCCATTAAGCTTTCCAGAGCGAGTAGAAGAAGCTGCGTCGAAAATTGATACGACTATTACGGAGGAAGAGATCGCTAAACGTGAAGACTTTAGAAAAGTAACCACCTTTACTATCGATCCGCATGATGCAAAAGACTTTGATGATGCGCTTTCTATAAGAAATTTAGAAAATGATAAATTAGAAATTGGGGTTCATATTGCTGATGTAACGCATTATGTACAGCCAAAATCAATTATTGAAAAAGAAGCTGTTTCAAGAGCAACTTCAGTTTATTTGGTGGATAGGGTTATCCCAATGCTACCTGAGGTTTTATCAAATGGGGTGTGTAGCCTTCGTCCAAACGAAGACAAACTTTGCTACAGTTGCATCTTTACTTTCGATAAGAATCATAAAATCGTAAACCATAGAATTACGCGAAGTGTAATTCATTCTGACCGTCGATTTACTTACGAAGATGTTCAAGAAATTTTGGAAGGAAAAACCGGTGACTTTGAAAAAGAACTCCATACACTGAACACTATTGCAAAAGAAAAGCGCGCAATTAGGCTTAAAGAAGGTTCAATTGCCTTTGATAAGGTAGAGGTCCGGTTTAACTTAGACGAAGAAAAGAAGCCGGTTGGAGTGCTGCTGAAAGTGCAAAAAGATGCGCACAAACTAATTGAGGAGTTCATGTTGTTGGCCAATAAAACGGTTGCTTCTGATATTGGTAATCCAAAAGAGAAATTCCAAAAACCAAGAACATTTGTATATCGGATACACGATACTCCTGATCCAGAAAAACTTAAAACGTTCTCTCATTTTATTAAACGTTTTGGATATGATTACGCTTTTGGAGAAGGCAATGTTGCTCAAAACCTAAATGCTTTATTACAAGAAGTTCAAGGAAAAGGCGAAGAAAATACGATTGAAAATCTGGCTATTCGAACCATGGCAAAGGCCGTATATACGACTGAAAATATAGGCCATTACGGATTAGGGTTTTCTCATTATAGTCACTTTACATCTCCAATTAGGCGATACCCAGATATGATGGTTCATCGGTTATTGACTCAATATTTAGCAGGTCAAAATGAAGTAGACCAAGAATGGTTGGAAGGTCTTTGTAAACATTCTAGCGAAATGGAGCAGCTAGCCACTAATGCTGAACGAGAATCCACCAAGTATTTTCAAGTATTGTTTATGCAAGGCACCGAAGGTCAGGAATTCACAGGCATTGTTAGTGGAATGAGTGAGTGGGGTATGTATATTGAATTAGAGGAAAGTAAGTGCGAAGGAATGATCCGATTGCGTGACATTAGCGGCGACTATTTTACTTATGATGAAGACAATTACCAAGTGGTGGGGAACAACACAAAAACGATAATCAATCTAGGGCAAAAACTGATTATTAAGGTAAAGGAAGCTGATTTAGTTCGCAAACGTTTGGACTTTGAATTAATAGATTTTGCGGAAGAGAATTAGATTTCATCTATCCTACCAAACTCAAAACCTTTCTGTTTAATCGTTTCCAAAACTTTTGGCAGTACCGTCAAAACATTTTTTTCTGCCTTCAAACTGTCGTGCATTAAAATAATACTGCCCTTTTGAAGGTTGTTTACGACATTATTTAGGCACTCTTCTGGAGTAACGGTCTTGTCGTAATCCTTGCTCAAAATGTCCCAGTAGATAACCTTATAACCAGCCACTTTTAAGCGCTTAAATTGCTTTGGGGTCATTTTGCCATATGGAGGTCTGAAATATGCGCTCTTGATTAGCCCATTAGCCTTCTCGATATTCCCTAAATACTCTTTCGATTTCGTTTTCCAGCCACTCAAATGGTTGTAAGTATGGTTTGCCACCAAATGTCCTTCGTCCAGAATTCGTTGATGAACTGTTGGATTCTTTAAAACATTCTCTCCTACCTCAAAAAAGGTCGCAACTGCCTTATGTTTTTTAAGCAAATCAAGAATAGGAAGAGTAACCTCAGGAATAGGTCCATCGTCAAAAGTTAGATAAACTTTATTAATAGTTCGTTCTCCTGAAAAAACAACTCCAGGAAAAAGCTTTTGGGCGCTATCTGGTAATGAAACTATCAAATAAAAAAGGTCTCATCCCGAAAACTATCGGGACGAGACTTTAAAATTATGATTTAGCTGTGAACTCTCTTTCCAGGCGCTCAAACACTTCTTTAGAATAAGTATTCATTTCGCCGTTTGGATTGTATCTATTAATCATTGTGTTGATTTGATAAATGATACTTATGTTTTGCTGTGGCGTTTGACCCAGTCTCTTATAGAAGCCTGTTTTAAGACCTAGGTAATAATCCAATTCCGATTCATATTTATCCAACATTACCTTAGCAATTGCTTCGCCTTTTTCTGAATTACCTGTTTTGTAATACAATTCAATTAATGGCAACATGAAATAATTAAATGGAACTTGATGGTCTGGCATTTCCAATACTGCCTTATCCAACAAGGCTACTGCTTTATCTATTTCATTTCTTCGTAACATTTCATCAGCACAGCGAGCAAAATTGTTTCTTAGGTTCATACACATTCTTAAAATGTTGTGATCCACATAAACATTGTCCTCTTTTACGTTTCCATAGCTAAACTTATTCATCAGGTTGTCATACATTTTATCTGCATTAACATAACCTGTCTGACCATCAGGGCTAGAACCTTTAAATGGCACTAAACGGTAAGTAAGACCCTCCAACTGAAAGTGACCTTGCAAACCGATATAAGCATCAGCTCCTGTTGTAATCGCAAAATAAATTGGTCGATCCCAATTGAAATGAGCTAATAAATCCAGCATCATAATATCCTTTTTCAAAAGGTAGTTTTTACCAACTTTCCATTTGATTTCACTTAAAACTTCGCCCGCTTTTTCAGGGGGAACAGTTCCATTAGCCAATACTTTAGCCGTATCAACTGGTAAACTGTAAAGTTTAGTAGGAGAATAGTTCATTTTCCGATTATTCCCCATAGAAGCTTGGTTTTTATCGTCAGAGAAGAACTCTACTATCTGCTTAACATCTAAATACTTTTCCGTTTTATTTCTATCAATAACGGGAATATAATCTCGTGTTCCTTGACGATATTGATGCGGTTTCAAGGTGAATGGTGTTGGCTTACTGTCATAAGCGGCTCTACTCATTTGATCAATGTACCAATCCGTGTTTAGTAAACTTAAATTCACTACGCGAACATCGGTTCTGTAACCCTCAACTTCTTGCACATACCATAGCGGGAACGTATCGTTATCACCGTTAGTAAACAATACTGCGTCTGGATCGCAAGAATCTAAATACATTTTAGCAAAATCTAATGCTGTGTATCTATTTGATCTGTTGTGGTCGTCCCAGCCCTCTTTTGCCATAATTCCAGGAACTGCAGCAAGGCATATAACAGTTGCCAGGCCTCCTGCTACTGCTCGATTTATTTTTACTTTATTCGCCAATAAATCAATAATCCCGAGCACTCCCAGCCCTATCCAAATTGTAAAAGCATAAAAGGAGCCTGCATAGGCATAATCTCGCTCACGCGGTTGGAAAGGATACTGATTCAAGTAAACAATAATTGCCAAACCGGTAAATACGAATAACATGGTAACCAAGGCAAAGTCTCTTTTTGAAGAGTTGAATTGAAAGAAAATCCCAATCAATCCTAATATTAAAGGAAGAAAGAAATATGTATTTCTTGCTTTGTGATCCCCAATACTTGGCGGCAGATTGGACTGATCGCCTAAACGCAAGTTATCAATTGCATCAATTCCACTTAACCAGTTTCCATCAACGATCCCATTATGTCCTTGAACATCATTTTGTCTTCCTGCAAAATTCCAAAGAAAATACCTCCAGTACATCCACATGACTTGATGTTTGACAAAGAACTGAATGTTTTCGCCAAAAGTTGGCTTATAAATAGTTTCCATTTTACCGCCATATACCTTATAACGCATTGGTTTTCCTTTAAAGTCTGACCATGTTTTATAAGCTTTAATATGTCGTGCTTCTTGACTCCACATACGTGGAAATACCGTCATAAATTCAGAAGCGTAATTCGGTTGAGTTTTTTTATGGTGGGTAGATTTTTTATACTCACCTTTATCAAACTCTTGAAAATAAGTTGGAGAACCATCAGTATATGGGTTCTTATTATCCAGTGGAGTATTAAAATACTGTCCGTACGCAATTGGCTGAGAACCGTATTGCTCACGATTCAAGTAACTCAGCAGTGAGAACATGTTTTCTGGATTATTCTCATCCATCGGTGGATTGGCGTTTGACCTAACCAAAACCAAGGTATAAGAGGAATACCCAATAAGAATAACAGAAATACAAAGCAATCCAGTATTAACAGCACGATCTGAAACATTTGGAACCATAACAAAAATTCCAACTATAACTCCTGCTACAACTAATCCTAACGTAGAGAAGGACGCAACCAATAGAGCGATCACAACCAAAATCCCCATCAATTTCCATTTTCTATCACCTGACTGGTGTGTTAACATTATTCCGTAAACAACTGCAGCTAATAATAATATTACGTGGATAAAAGCACCTGTATTAAATGGTAATCCAAAGCTATTGACAAATAACAATTCAAATTTCCCAGACATTGTAACAAGACCTGGAATAACTCCTTTTTGTACAAATCCTAAAATTAGAATAGACGCAGCAGCGGTTACACCTATACCCTTTAGTGTTGGTTTGAATTTTTTAAAGTAGAAAACGAAAGCAATTGCTGGTATAGCAAGTAAGTTAAGAAGGTGAACCCCAATTGAAAGTCCCATCAAATAAGCGATAAAAATCAACCATCGGTCTGCACCCGGCTCGTCTGAGACTCTTTCCCATCGAAGTATCGCCCAAAAAACGATAGCTGTAAACAAAGAAGACATTGCATAAACCTCAGCCTCTACAGCTGAAAACCAGAACGTATCACTGAATGTGTAAGCCAAAGCTCCTACCATAGAACTACCGACTACGGCTATGGTTTTACCCATATTCCATTCAGAATTTGTTTTATTCAATATTTTTCTTGCCAAAGCAGAAATAGTCCAGAATAAAAACAAAATGGTAAAAGACGACGATAATGCTGAAATTAAATTCACCATGTATGCTGCTTGGTCAGGTGCTGTCCACATAGAGAAAAAGCGACCAATCATCAAAAATAATGGCGCTCCAGGAGGATGGCCTACTTGAAGCTTGTATGCGCAAGCAATAAATTCACCACAATCCCAAAAACTAACAGTGGGTTCCATGGTTGAGACATAGGTAAACGTTGCGATAATAAAGGCTATCCAACCACCTGCGATATCTAGGGTTTTAAAATTCATGTTATTCATAATTTGCCGCGAATTTAAGTAAAGTGTACTACAAGAATAAAAATGTTTGTTTTACTTCATTTTTTTTTAGTTTTGCCGCGCCTTAGAAAAGGCATTTGTTCTTGTCCCATAGTGTAATTGGCAACACGTCTGTTTTTGGTACAGAAGAGTCTAGGTTCGAGCCCTAGTGGGACAACAAAACAATTTTATCAAACCCTTAATTCGTAACGAGTTAGGGGTTTTTTATTTCTATTAAATATTAACTGGGATCGATGTTTGGGTCGGCTCACTTTGAATGTCTCCATTTTTTCTTGTTTTTTAATAATATATAGCTCTGCCCAAAAAAAGTTCAATTTTTGAGCAAAAAAAAACCACTTCATGTGAAGTGGTTTTTTTTATTATTCTAAAACTATAATCCGAAAGTTAAGACTTTACTTCCGGTTACGGTAGACTCATTGCCAGCCTTGTCTTGAGAAACAATTTTAATTGCTCCTTTTTGGCTTGACGCTTCTGATCTAGGGTAAGTAAACTTATGATCCGTTTTACTCCATGATTTTCCGGTAATTCCAGTTTCAACCAAACTATCTATAGCAACACTGTTATCTGTATCGTATAAGTATGCTTTGACCCATGACAACTCTACGTCATCAGAAACTGCAAGAGTTACTTTAACGCCATCAGTACCACCAGTTCCACTGCTCATTGTTCCGCCGCCAGGAAAAGTAACATCCGGTTCAGTAATTTCTGGTTTTTCAGTGTCAGTAGGAGCAGCCGCATTAATAGTGAATGCTAATGTAGCAGCTGTACTTGCATTTCCAGCGGCATCAGTTGCTACAATTGTTAGTATATAACTCCCCGCAGCAACAGTTGTAGCAATCACTGTACTTGCAGCTACATCTTGATTTAAACCACCACTGATATTAGCGACTGTTAACCCATATACAACTCCAGCTTCGCCTTTGTAAGAAAACTCCCAAGACGTTGCTGCTGTATTGTCTGAAATAGTAGCCGTAATGTCAAGACTTTCGCCTGCTATCACTGTAAATTCCGTAGGCATTGTTATAACCACAGTTGGTGCCTCCGTATCTGCTGGAACTACTATCGCCGGATAAACACAAGAACCATCATTATCCTTTGCTTTATCATCATAATTAGTAGCGGCAGCATCAGTACAGCCTTCTTTTTTACAGCTTCCTAGCACCAATGAGCCCGCGAGGATTAAAAACATTACTTTTTTCATAATCTAGTTTTTCTTTTTAGTTAAGCCTAATTTCAGGGCCAATTTTTAAATTCAACAAACGAATATAGTGAATCTTATTCTTGAATCTTAAATTTTTACATTGGAATAGTCGCACAGCCATTCCATTAGAGATACAGAATATCATTTATTATTGTGACAAAACTGTGACAAAAACCTTACTTACAAGAAGCATTTTTGCAAAGCAAATTAATTTTTATAAGTTAAGATTGGAATTACTACACGCTATAGCCTTAACGCACCACAACATTGGTGTTGATCAGTTGGGTGAATTCCATATTTCAGAAGAATTTCAAGCCTCACGACTCACTCCTTTAAAATCATTGGGTATTGATGAGTTGATCTTTCTTACAACATGTAACCGTGTTGAGTTGTTAATTCGTTCCAACAAAGAACTTTCTAAAGATTTTCTAACTAAAATATTCCAATGTGTGTATCCAAAATTGGGTTACGATAAGTTAGACCTAGCCGTTAATAACGCAAGTACTTTTTCAAATATAGAAGCTGTCCTTCATTGGTTTAGAGTTTCAAGCTCTCTGGATTCACTTGTTATTGGTGAGCGTGAGATTTTGGGTCAAATGCGGAATGCTTATAACCTTTGCAAATCTTACAATCTTAATGGCGATTTTATGCGCATTTTGATGAAGAAGACCATCGAAACTGGGAAACTGATTTATACTGAAACTGAAATTGCTAATAATCCTGTTTCAGTTGTTAACCTTGCCTATAAAAAATTAGAAGCATTAACTAACCTCAAAAAGAGCAAAATTCTAGTTATAGGGGCTGGAAAAACGAATACAGCCCTTATCAGAAAAATGAAGAAACACGGCGCAACGGACTTTACTATCTTTAATAGAACTCTGTCTAAAGCACAAACCCTAGCTGAAAATTTTGGCGGTAAGGCTTTCGATCTAAAAGACTTGGGAAGTAGTGAAATTGAATTTAATGTACTAATCACATGCACAGGTTCTGATGGTCACATTATTGACCACCTAACCTACGAAAAAATTAAAATTAGTGTTGAGGAGCCTACAGTAGTAGTAGATTTAGCGATTCCTAATGATGTTTCTAAAAAAACAAGAGAGAACTATCCGATTCATTACATATCAGTAGATGGCCTAAGAGATGTAGCAGCAAAAAACATGGAAAAGAGACGGGCACATCTTTCTCAATGTGAAGAAATTATTGCCACGCAAGTGAGTAATTTTGCTGTTCTTTATAAAACTCGTCAGGTAGAGATTGCTATGCGAAAAGTACCTGAACAGGTAAAAGAAATCAGGCGGAAAGCTTTAGAAGAGGTTTTTGCAAAAGACTTAGAAGCAATGGACAGCAACTCAAAAGAAGTCCTAGATAAAGTAATGGAGTATATGGAAAAAAAATACATGAGCACTCCGATGCTAATGGCAAAGGAAATTCTGCTTAAAGAAAACATTCGATAACTGTTTATTAATGTCAATAATTAGAATCGGTTCACGTGGAAGTGACTTAGCGTTATGGCAAGCCAACTTTGTAAAAAACGAATTAGAGAAACTGGGTCATCAAGTTTCAATAACCATAATAACAACCAAGGGAGACGCAATTCAGCACTTGAGCTTTGACAAAATTGAAGGAAAAGGATTTTTTACAAAAGAAATTGAAGAACAACTTCTAAAGAATGCTGTTGACTTAGCCGTTCACTCTCACAAAGATTTAGAAACTACACAACCGGAAGGACTCGCGATTGGAGCTGTTTCTCATCGAGCAAATCCTGCTGATGTAATATTAGTGCGCAAAGAGCGGTCTGATGCAAGTAAGAAATTTAAGTTGAGTCAGAATTCCATTGTAGGAACTAGCTCAGCTAGACGGCATGTGCAGCTAACGCATTTTAGACCTGATTTATCAATTAAAGATATACGTGGAAATGTTCCAACTCGAATTCAGAAATTACGAAATGGTGATTTTGATGCGATAATCCTAGCTTATGCTGGTATTTCAAGGTTGAAACTTGATGTTTCTGACCTCGAGTTAGTAGAAATGGATATTAAAGAATTTATCCCTGCTCCAGCCCAAGGTGTTCTTGCTCTTCAAATTAGAGAAGGTGACCATGAACTGAAAAAGATTTTACAAAAAATGAACCACCCGGAAGTTGCCAATGCAATTTCTATTGAACGAAATATCTTAAAAGGATGCAACGGTGGCTGTCAACTTCCTCTTGGTGCTTATGCCGAAAAAGAGGGAAAAGGGTTCAATGTTTGGGTCTCTTTCGCAAAAACTGTTAAGGAATCACCAAATCAATCTCATTTTTTTGACACAAACCCTGATAAATTGGTTCAAAAAGTTTTGAATCATTTAATTTAGCCGCTATGAAGAGTATACTTATAACACGAGAACCGATTGAATGTGGATGGCTAGTAAGAAGTTTATTGGCTGAAGGCTTTGATGTTGTTGCATCATCCCAAATTATGTTAGAGGCAATTGAGCCTTTACCAAGTATGCCAAAAACAGACTGGATCTTTTTCAATTCGCCTAAAAGCGCGAAATTGTTTTTTCAGACGTACACAGATTTAAGTTTAGACGACTATAAATTCGCAGGTTTAAGCACTGGAACTTCGAAAGAAGTAAAAAAGTGGACTAATCGTGTTGATTACACTGGATCAAGTAGCCTTAAAACTGAAGACATCAGTCTAGACTTTCTTTCAATTGTTGCTAACGGAGACAATGTGCTTATTCCTTGTGGAAGTCAAACACTTGGAACCCTTAAGAAGGCAGATGAAAAAAAGCAAGTAACTGAAGTTGAGTTTTACAATACGCTTCCAAACAATTGGGTTGCTCCAACTGACTTTGATTTGATATTGTTTACGAGTCCAAGTAATGTTGACTCTTACATTCAAACTCACGAAATTAGACCGGATACAATTTGTCTAGCCATTGGTGATAAAACTTCTGAGGCGATTGAAAAACATGGTCTTACTGCAACAATTTCTGAAGGATATTTAGAAACTGATTTGTACAAAATGATTATGAGCTTAGCTCGCTAAATCATTTTCTATTACTTCTGTTTGAATACGAATCGATTCTGAATGAATCGTTTCGTATAATCTATGAATAAACTCTTTTCGAAGATGTAATCTATCTCCTGTTAGTCCTCGAGTTTGAAGAATTTCGTTCCATCTTTCTAATTGAAAAACGGTTACGTTATTGTCTTTTTTATACGATCCAATTTCTTTGGTTAGCTCTAGCCTAGAGGAAATTGCTTGTAGAATATCTTCATCGATTTTATCTATCTGAGCTCTTAATTCTTCCAGTTGATCAATAAATACTTGGCTTCCAGCAGAACTAGATTTTAAAACCAGTTGCTTTATAATCAACCCTAGCCTCTGTGAAGTAACTTGTTGTTTTGCATCACTTAAAGCCTGATCGGGGTTTGGGTGTGTTTCAATCATTAAGCCAGTAATACCTAGGTCGATCGATTTTTGAGCAACCTCAGAAATCAGGTCCCTATCTCCTGCAATGTGACTCGCATCACAAATAATAAATAGTTCTGGAAAACGCCTTTTTAGTTCTATAGGAATCTCCCATCTAGGAATGTTACGATATTTTGATGTTTGAAGCGAAGAAAAACCACGGTGTATAGCACCGACTTTTTCACCACTAACTTTTTGAAATCGCTCAACTGCTCCTGTCCAGAGTTCTATATCTGGATGAATAGGATTCTTGACTAAAACTGAAGCATTTGTGCCGACAAGAGCATCTGCAATTTCTTGCACATAAAATGGGTTTACGGTTGTCCTTGCTCCTATCCAAAAATTGGTAATGTTGTTTTTTAGCGCCAACTCAACATGAGAAGAGTTCGCTACTTCAATACAAACTGGAAGGTTTAACCTTGTTGAAATTGCGCTTAACCAAGGTAGCGCTTTTTCGCCTAAACCTTCAAAAGAGCCAGGTCTAGTTCTAGGTTTCCATATTCCCGCCCGAAGCATATCCACTAGGTGGCCTTCAACCAATTGATTGGCAATCGTATTCAGCTGTTCTTCGCTTTCTGCACTGCAGGGACCGGTAATTAAATACGGTCTATTTTTTTCTGTCTTCCACATGGTATCTTACAAAAGTAGACACTAATAGAAGCCTTTAGGTTTAGCAGAAAGAAATAATAAAACTTATTTCACTTTATTGCTTGACAATTTTTATCATCTCAATTCCCGCTTCTGATTTTACTTGAAGAAAGTAGATTCCATTAGATAGGTTTTCTATGGAAACCTCAGTATTATTTACAACTTCAGCTTCTATCTCCAACCTACCATTTATTCCAAAAAGTTGAAGTTGAGCTGAATTATTATCACCTCTTATTCCATGAATCGTAAATGAATTATTTGTTGGGTTTGGATAAATCTTAATGTTTCCGGTCTCCTCTTTAATTATTTGAACTGATAACGTATCCTCTTTTTCCTTTGCGGGAGGCTGAACAATGATATTACCACCATCTTTCAGTAAAACAGACAATCCGCCTGTCTTATGCCCAAAAATGAAGTCTAATTTAGCATCTCCAGTTAAATCTCCTCCAGCTATGCTAACATTTCTTGTATAAACGTAAAAACTGTCTATAATAGTTGAAGTGGTTCTGGTGGTTGAATCAATATCACTCAGAACATATATATAACCCGTTCCTGTTCCGACAAACAAATATTCCTTTCCGTTTGGATCAAACTTGCCATTACTATCCAATTTTGCCATATATGGTGACAAGTTTCCTGTTCCCCAAAGGTCTTTTGACGATATTCCACCATAATTGTAAAGAGCAGTAGAAGGTAAAAAATCAGGGGTTAAAGTTGTTCCAACATTTTCGTAGTACGTCAACTCAGCCGATTGATCTCCGCAAACAACATCTAGCATTCCGTCTCTGTTAACATCGTACAAAGTTGGTTTAAGCGACTTTCCAAATATCAAATTGCTGAATGACGTTGTTCGAATTACAAACTGGCAAGAATCTGCAGGTGATGCAGCAATATTTTCATAAAAATACAAGTTCCCTTTTTCAGTTCCCAATAGCAAATCTAAATCACCGTCATTATCCAAGTCACCCGCAGTAGGGTATAAACCTGTATCAACCGCATTAGGCAAGTTAAGGAAGTCTCTAGTAATTAATTTGAAAGAAGGATTTGTTTTCGTTCCTACATTCTTATAAAAAGCAATGCGACTTTCATAAATTCCAATGGAAGAGAATACGCCACGATTGCCTACAATGAGGTCTAAAAGTGTATCGCCATCAATATCGATCAGCAATGGGTGGGCATCTGAACCTAAATCAATCATGTCATTTACAAGAAAATCATTGCCTTTAAAATCTAAAACAGGTGCGGTGTTTCTATTTGAATTTTCATAATAATGAACCTGATCTATGTTGGAGAATAATTCTGTCGAATTGGGGGCAGCAACAAAATCTTTTTTTCCATCATTATTAAAATCGAAATAGAAAGCAGCGGGAAACATTTGAACATCAACTGGCTTATTATAACGTGGGAAAGCGGTGTCTTGTGCCGTCATTCTTGCATCTGCCCTGGTTCCGTTGTTAAATGCCAGCAACAAGCTATTGAATGAAACATCACCTAATACGAGGTCTTTTAATCCATTATCATCAAAATCATGAACTAAAATAGTGGACCCAGTGTGACGACTACCTCTTTGGCGGGTAACCGGATTTGAAGCGGTTACTGAACTGCCGCTAGATTTACATGATCCAAAATACAAACGAAACGAGTTATTATCTTCTGCAAAATGCCCCCAACAACCGTCCTCCCATCTGAAATCAAGACTATCTGGTCGCCCATAAGTTTCTTGTGACATGTTTCTGTACAAGGAAATACTATTAGCATTGTTTCCAAAAGCAAGAATATCCATATCGCCATCATCATCAATATCAACTAAACCCGGAATATCTGCATTTGTATTAAACACGTTAGTATAAATGTATCGATTGGTACTTAAATAATATTTATGCGAAAGGAAGTCCACATATTTAGTAGAATCAAATGGACTTTTATATTTCTGTAGTTTAAACGCCTGATCTTCTGGTTCTGGCCCAGTCGAAACATTTTTATAAACCATAAAATCACCGTTAAATGAGGTAAAAACATCTGTTTTTCCATCATTATCATAGTCATAACCTAGAGCATAGTCCTTCATAAGTGGGAAGGCGCTCTCGTATTCTGCATTATAAGTGTAATCAATTGTGTTTGGGGTTCCTTGGTTTAAGAAGGTTTTTACAACATAACCATCACGATCAAAAACAAAAAGATCTTTGATATTATCACCATTCAAGTCCATTGTTGAGAATTGCGGTGTGTTAAACCCTCCTGCCCAAGGAAACTTATAATTTTTTCCAAATGCCTCAACTTGAATGGAATCGTAACGGCCAAAAGACCTTGGATCTAAGTATTGGCCAAAGGTTGTAAGATAGCCGATTGTGAAAATTAAAGAATATATTGCCTTCATAGGAAAGTGATTATAGGTTACTCAAATGTAACGTCTTAAACTGAGGTTGTAACGTCTTAGACTAAGGAAAGGTTGCTTCCGTTTACCAATTCAATCTTTCAATTCGTTAAGTCATTAAGACGCATCATAAAAACGTTACTTTTGCGGCCTGATTATGACAAAAAGCTTAATTCTATCCTTGTTTTTTATTGGTTTTGTAAACTGTCTTCTTTTTTCTCAAGAAATAGGTACTGAACTTTCTAAATCTAAAAATCGTCCAATAAAAAAAGACAATTTTTTGATAGATATTTCCTTTGACAATTTAGCTAATGCACCGAATGGCGTAAGCTTTAAATATGGGTATGGAAATAATATTCAACTATTCTACGATCACCAATTTAAAGCAAAGGTTTTGAGTGGTGCTATAGGTTTGGGATATTCACATTCAAAATACTTTACTGACGGATTCATTACTCATATTGATACTGCATCTGGTGCCGATTACTCAACTTTCCAAACTATTAATTCAGTAAAGGCAGATTCGTCTTTTAAAAGAAACTCCTACACAACTAATTATTTTGACATTCCTTTTGAATTAAGATTCAGATCAACACCAAATGAAAAAGGACATAGCTGGAAGGCCTCTCTTGGATTTAAAGTTGGTTTTAGGATAGGATCTTATACTACTACAAGAACTGAAGCTGGACGTTTTAGTGATTTTATTCAACCCAACCTTACCAGGACTCGATACGGTATCACTGCTAGATTTGGCTATGGGCGAGTGGGTCTGATGGGTTATTGCGGATTGACTCAGTTATTCGAAACGAATAAGGGTCATGAAATAATTCCTTACTCAATAGGATTTACAATTTCTCCTTTTTAAACCTGAGAAGAATTCACTCTTTCCGGAAGTGCTTCTAGAATTAAGTTTATCAATTCTGTATATTTTATTGGCTTTTTGAAGAATCGATCAAATCCTAATTCTTTAAAATATATTTCATCTTTCGCAAATGCAACCCCGGTAAATGCCCAAATTTGGGCTGAGTCGTAAACAGAATCTTTTCTTAATTCTTCCATTACCTCGATTCCGTCCATATTATGGCCCAATCGAATCTCTATGAGTACCGCATCAAAAGTTTTGCGCTTTGCAAGATGAAGTGCTTCAACTCCATTTCTTGCAACAGTTAAATGAAACTTCTTGCCTAAAATCTTCTCCATGACAAAAATGCTTATCTCATCACTCTCTACAAGTAGGACTCTTATGTTGGGGTACTCTGCTATCATAACTCTTTTTTGAGCGTTGCTCAAAATTAGCTTAAAAATCGCTTAAATCACTGTCAGTGAATAACATAATATTCAATGAGTGATGTTAGTAGGGATTAAATTCTTCCCATTTGCCCTTTGAGCATTTTTATTTGGTCACTTAGCAGTTTAGCCTTGTCGAATTTCTTAGCTTGAGCCATGTAATTCATAGCCTCTCGCTTACGTCTTCTTGCCATTGCTATTCCGGCCAAATTAAGATTCGCCATTGCTTTGTCGTGATCCATGCTTAGGCCCGTATTCAAAGCTTTTTTGAAGTGCTTTTCAGATTTCGTCATTGAATTATTTTGGCTCTCAATCAATCCATTTAAAAAATAAAAATATGCTTGTTGCTTCGTTGGCATTTGTTCTGGCTTTTTAACCCAACTCATTATTTTTCTTGCGCTATCGAACTTACTTCTTCGAATCTGTAAAAATGCAAGCAAGTTTATTTCGTGTTTAAACAGCAAAAGAACAATTATGCCATCCAAAAGAAGGAACATAATTCCATTACCAATGTTTACTTGAAAAAATTCGTAAACCATTGCTGTAGAAACAATTGCAATAAGAATAAATTTTATAATTCGATTAAGCATTCTATAAGTTTTTGTAGGCTGCAAAAGTAGGAGGAATCAAAGCAACCACAAATGGAAAGCTACTTTTTATATTTTTCGAGTTCTTGAGCAAATTGACGGTCATTAGCTAATCTCGGAATTTTATTCTGCCCGCCTAATTTTCCTTTTGACTTCATTGCATTCATAAATGCTTCTTTATTCAATTCATTTATCACCAGTGGCCGCAGTACCTTTCCGGTAATTAAATCTTTGTAATAAACATTCTGATCTTGCAATGCATGATCTATTTCTTTGGCAAATTCAATTGGATCTTTTGGTTGCTCTTCAAATTCAATAAACCATTCGTGATAGGGTAACCCATCAAAAGGCTTAATTTGAGGCGAGACATGAAACTCTTTGATCGATCCGCCTTGTTTTTCCATTCCCACCTTAAGGGCCTTTTCTACCTCTTCGCCAATTACGTGTTCCCCAAATGCAGAAGTAAAATGTTTGATTCTTCCTGAAACAACAATTCGACAGGGCTTTTTTGAAACAAACTTGACGGTATCACCAATTACATAGCCCCATAGTCCAGCATTAGTGTTTAGTACAATAGCATAGTTTACGCCTAGTTTCACTTGTGCTAAACTTAGTCGAGTTGGATTTTCTGAGCCGTATTCACTTGTCGGGATAAACTCATAGAAAATACCGTCATTAACAACAAGCAATAGTCCTTCCGAATTTTGCTCGTCCTGAAATGCAATAAACCCTTCTGAAGCAGGATAGGTTTCTACAGATGGGATGCTTTTTCCAATTAATTTCTGGAATACGGGCCGGTATGGTTCAAAGTTTACGCCTCCATAAACAAACAATGAAAAATTTGGAAAAATAGATTTGATATTTGGCTGGTCTGCACTCTTAATTAATCGCTCAAAATACATTTGAACCCATGAAGGGATTCCACTAATGAGTCTCAAGTCTTCCGCTTTCGTTTCCTTTACAATTTCATCAACTTTGGTTTCCCAATCTTCAATACAATTAGTTTTCATACTTGGAAGTCGATTTTTTTGCAAGTATTTAGGTACGTGATTCGCTACAATTCCGCTTAATCGACCAAGTTTAATTTTTCCTTTAATATCCAATAACGGACTACCCTGAAGAAAGATCATTTTTCCATCCACAAAATCAGATTTACCTGTACTGTGGATGTAATACAAGAGAGCCAATTTTGCTGAATTTATATGATTGCTGATGGACTCTTTTGAAATAGGAATAAACTTGGCACCAGAGGTTGTGCCTGATGTTTTACAGATGTAAATTGGAAAACCAGGCCAAAGAACGTTCTCCTCTTCATTCAACATTGCGTCTATGTAAATTTTAAAATCTTCATATTCACGCAATGGAACGTTTTTCTTAAAAGATTCATAATCTGAAATCAGACTAAATTGGTGGTCTTTGCCAAATTTAGTATCACGAGCCCTTGAAATCAAATCTTTAAAGACCCTTAGCTGGGCATCAACAGGATGCAGAACAGCCTTCTTAGATTTATTAACCAAGAAGGCTGCATAATGTTTTGCTATGTATGATTTAATGCCCATAAGGACATCAAATGTAATCCTAAAACTTCATGTTGATGCCAACACCTAAAACCTCTTTAAATTGAGTTCTTGGTCCAGATCCTTCTATCACGCCATCATTATTATCATCTAACGCTATATCAATATCATGATCGTAAATTAAATTACAAATTAAGCTTGCACTTAACCACTCATTCACTTTCATGTTTAACAGCAAATCCCAGTTTACATCAATATTTCCTGGCTCCTCCAAGTAGTTTGAGAAAAGATTCAGCTTAGTATCCAACTCAACGTTTTTCACAATCTCTTTTTTAAATTGCATGCTGATATTACCTCCTAACTCAAAACGATAAGCCTCTCCATCACTGATTTTTTCACCTGTAACCTCATCATAGACAGCTGCAGTAACTCCAAAAGCACCAGCATTTGCTAAGTTAGTGTTAGACACAAAAGTGAATTTCCCTGCAACTGGTGAAATGTTTGCCGAGAAAAACTCGTTTGGTGAATAGTCCATCCCGACACCAAAAGTTAAGTACCCCGGAGCCATCCATGTTGATATAATATTAGAATCATTAGGAAGTTTAAGTCCGTCCATAAACTGAGTTCTAAAGTTCATAAAAGCTGAATAAGCCCAATCACTTTCTTCAGCACTATTTCTACTGACTTTAGAGTTAAGCTCTAATCTATCATCTGTTTTTTGCCACGGAATATCTCCTTGTGCCAACCCGCCATAACTCACCACAACGTCATTTTTCCATTTCCAAAGTCCTTTTTTATAGTTCACCGAATACTTCAATAAAGCGTTTCCAGAATATGAGTTTTGTCCCCCAGCAGCCCAATTGATTAACGCTGTTTGAGAAATGGAAATGTTAAACAATCCCTCTCTTGTCCATGGACTTGATTCTTCATCAGTAGTTTCTACTGCTGGTGCTGTTTGATCTTGAGCATTTAAAGTAAACGCAAAAGAAAACGTGGCAATTGTTAATAGTAGTTTTTTCATATTCTTAAGTTGAATTTTTTATGAATTGTGAACGTGAACGTCCATTTGTGGAAAAGGAATGCTTAGACCTTCACTGCCAAAATTCTTGTAAATTTTTTCATTCATTTGGAAGTATACACCCCAATAATCTGCGGCATTTACCCAAGCTCTTACTGTAATGTTTACAGAACTATCCGCTAATGTATGCAGCGCAACAAAGTGAGTCGGGGCTTTTAAGATTCTAGCGTCTTCAGTAATGAATTTATCTAATACTGCTTTTGCTTTATCGTAATCGTCTCCATACCCAATACCAACTGTCCAATCAACCCTTCTTGTAGGTTCCGTTGAATAATTCACCATTGAACCTGAGGATAGTCCGCCGTTAGGAATAATAATCGTTTTATTATCAGGAGTGTTCATAATGGTATTAAAAACACCTATTTCTTTAACCGATCCTGAATATCCTTGAGCTTCTAAATAATCGCCAACTTTAAAGGGCTTGAAAATTAAAATCATAACTCCACCAGCAAAATTGCTCAACGTGCCAGATAGAGCCATCCCCACTGCCAAACCAGCAGCTCCAAGAATAGCAATAAATGAAGTCATTTCAATTCCCAAAACACCCAGCGCACTGATAACGACAAGCACCTTTAATAATGAACTAATAATTCCAAGTAAAAAAGGATTTAAAGACTCATCAAAACCTCTTTTATCAAAACCTTTTTTAATCACTTTCATCATACTTCCAATTAGCCAAAAGCCAATCACAAGCACCGTAGCGCAGGCCACTATTTTAGTTCCGAATTGAATTCCCATTTCATAAATGGTATCCGTATAGTTAGATAAATTTAAATCCATAATTTTATTTATTCCTTTTTACAAATGTACTGCCTGTGCTATGCGCGCATAGCTTTTTGGTAATTCGTATATCGATTAATCAAGCCTCTTATAGTGTTGATTGATGTAACCTTCGATCACATTTGCATATTCCTCATGCTCTACCTTAAGAACCTCTGCTGCAATTTGTTCTGTTGTATGGCTAATTGTTATTGGTATCTTTTTCTGAAAAAGTATTCGACCTTTATCGTATTCTTCACTTACCAAATGAATAGTCGGCCCGCTAATTAAATCTTTATTCAGCTTAACAGCCTTATGAACAGTTATCCCATACATTCCTTTTCCTCCATATTTTGGTAATAGAGAGGGATGGATGTTTAAGATTCTATCTGGGTAAGTTTGAATTAGCTCTAGAGGAATCTTTTTTAAATATCCTGCCAAAACAATTACGTCGATGTTGTTTTCGTCTAGTAATTCTAAGATTTCAGTAGGGTTTATAATTTGGGATTTCGATAGTAATACACCATGTACTTGAAAATTTGTAGCATGCTCAAAGACGCCCGCATTCACTTTGTTACTTAGAACCAATCCAACTTCAATTGTTTTATGACCCCTAAAATATTGCAGGATTTTTTGGGCATTACTGCCGCCCCCTGATGCAAAAATGGCGATCCTTTTCATATAATGAATTAGTGCTTATTTTAGCTGCAAAAATGCAACAATCCAAATCCTTTATACCTCTTCAACACAAAGAATTGAGTAAAGATGAGTCTGAAAGTGCTCTCGCTGATTTTTTTGAGCTTTGCAATAGTAGAAGATCGGTTAGGACATTTTCGGACAAAGGGGTTCCGCAAAAAATAGTGGAGGCGATTATTAAAACCGCAGGCACTGCGCCTAGCGGCGCGCACAAACAACCTTGGCATTTTTGTGCGATTAAAAGCACTTCAATAAAATCAAAGATTAGAGCAGCAGCAGAAAAGGAAGAATACGAAAATTACCATGGAAGAATGAGCGTTGCTTGGTTAGATGATCTTAAAAAATTTGGTACCAATCACATAAAGCCCTTTTTAGAAACTGCTCCTTGGTTAATTGTTGTTTTTAAAGAGGTCTACGAACATACCGAAGAAGGTAAATCAACAAATTATTATGTAAATGAATCCGTTGGAATTGCTACAGGAATACTTCTAAATGGTATCACTGCTGCGGGTTTAGTTTCGTTAACTCATACACCAAGTCCAATGAACTTTCTAGCTGAATTGCTCAACCGACCAAAAAACGAGCGAGCATATCTTCTTATACCAATAGGATATCCAGCAAAAGACACTTTAGTGCCCAATATTAAACGCAAAGATCTATCGGAGATTATGACCATATACTAAGCTTTGTGACCCTTGTTACTCATTTTCAAAAGCTATAATTCGTACAATTGCATTAAATAAAAAACTTTATGAAAACTGTATTTACTTTATTAATGAGCAGCTTATTTTTTATTGCTTGCGGAAACAATCAAAGCCAAAACCAAAAAAGGATTAATGATGTTGAAACCGAACAAATGAAACAGCTAATAGCTGAGCAGCCTGGAGTACTTTTAGATGTTAGAACAGCAGATGAAGTTGGAGAAGGTTTTATAAAGGGTGCCCAAAATATTGACATTACTCAACCGGATTTTTTAGAAAAAATAAAATCTCTTGATAAAAATGACCCTGTCTATGTTTACTGCAAAAAGGGTGGACGCAGCGCAAATGCATCTGAAAAACTTGCAAAAGCCGGTTTTACTAAAGTCTATAATATGATGGGCGGATTCGACAGTTGGAAAGATGCTGGCTATCCAGTAGAAAAGTAATGAGTCATGATTTAATCGTGATCCTTATTTTCATGATTTTGAGTTGCGGAAACAATAAAGAAAACCTACTTCCTTTACTTTCCGGTACTGATAGATTATCCGCATCCTAAATAGAGGAATCAATGATAAAACCCGGTTTTGGATCACTTTCAAAATGAACTAAATACTCAATTTTCCTTCAAAGGCATGGACGGTGCTGTTTCTGCTTGTCAATTCAAGGCTAACCCAACAATTAACTCTGTTGCTGCGGTCAATAATATCTCTGTTCAGCGCGTTTCACTGAAAAAGAGAAACCCTCTTAACAAACTAAGCAAGGAGAAAAAGTAGCTTAATAAGTTAATGGTAAAAGCGAAAAAAGCACTTTTAACAATAAACTAAGACCCAATGGATAAAGCCGTTAATTATAAATTGAATGACTTTCGCAGACTATGGGCGGTGAAATTCAGCATCTATAAACTCAAGTAATTATGGCATCTTTTACTGAAATAATCAACGGAGATAAACCTGTATTAATTGACTTTCACGCAGATTGGTGTGGCCCTTGTAAAATGCTCTCGCCCATTATTAAAGAGGTTGCAAAAGCACTCGATGGTAAAGTGCGAGTGATAAAAATTGACGTGGATAAAAACGCCGCTTTAGCGGATAAGTTTCAAATTCGAGGAGTACCAACAATGATGCTTTTCAAAGACGGAAAGTCAGTTTGGAGGCAGTCGGGAGTTTTACAGAAAGATGAAATAATTAAACAAATAGAGTCATTTTCTTAGATAATGCACCTTGGCGCCAATCTTAAAAAGATCAGACTTTGAAATTGGCAGATAGTTTTCCATCGCAGGGTTAAAAAAACTATAGGTTACCGGAATCAGTTCCATTTGGCGATCTTGTTCCGTACCTAACTTCCGTATCAGTTCATTTGACACTAACTCACCAAAATACCCGAGTTCCATGCGCAATAAATACACCCCTGGCAGAAAGATTTCTGGGTCGCCTTTTCGTCTCCACATGCTACTGGTTAAAAACGCGCCTGCTGATAACTCAAACTCTTCAGGTATATCATTGAATCCTACTTTAGCTTTACTTTTTTGATGTTGAAAACGATATTCTGTCTCGATAGAAGGGATTGGCAAAAGACTTCGTTGGTCTGTTTTTTTGTACGAATAAAAACTACGTCCAAGCAAATTGTAATGCATTGCTAACCCTGCTGTTCCCAACTTAGAATCATCATTATAGTATGCTTGTTCGTATGCATCACCAATTTCAGATACTTGCTCTAGATAATTATCATTAACCAAAATGTTCTCTGAATAACTTTCGGTATAAACCACTTTATTATTGTTGTTGTAATAATTCCAATTACCCGTTTTAATACCAGCTCTATAGTAACCTTTTGATTCTAGAGCTCCTCCTGACCTATGGGTTATCGATAACCCATTTCGAAAACCATAATGATAATTATGCTCCGCTATCTTTTGGCCGTAAACATTAAATAGAAACCAATTTCCTTCTTTTTTTTCGTGCACAAAATACCCCTCCCACTTTCCCGAATTATTTGAACCATGGTAGACCATTTTTACTACTGAATCTGATTTGAACTCATATTCAATTTGAGGTTTAGGTTTATTAATTTTTGAATTAAAATATACCCATTTACCGTATCTCTTGCCTTTTAGAAAACCTCCTTCGGCCCATTTGAATTGCTCATTATAATAAACTGCAGGTCCGTGTATGAGTCCATTTTTATAATTAACCATTGATTTAAGCTTACCATCAAAATCATAAAGAAATAGTTCTCCATTTCCTTCTTTAAAGTTACCGTTATCCTGCTTCGCGCCTGTCCTACTATTATAGGCTGCTATTTTAAGGAGTGTATCACTCTGGTATAACATGTTAGACCACAATTCACCGTTTTTGTACCAAATCACCTCATTGCTATCTCTTTGTTTATTAACCAACTTAGTTACAAAAAATGGATTTCCGTTTTCATAGTATCTATTCACTCTATGTATTGTATCCGCCCCAGAGAATTGATACTGGATTCGTTCACTTAATATGCCTGTTATAGAATCACTTCCAAATGGATAATAAATGCTTTGCTCAATTAAGGAATCTGCTTCATAAATATATTCACTACATAAATTGCCATTAGGATAAAAACCCCTCCATGTATTTACTCTTTTCCCTCTTTCAAAATATATTTTTGACATTCTAGCTCCATTACGATGATAAAAGGTCCATTTACCGTGAGGTACATCCATAAGGTAAGTGGCAACAATATGTGGCTTTCCGGTGCTATAATATCTAACCCAGAGTCCATGTTTTCTATTTGCATGAAAGTTCCCTTCTACCAAAACCTTATCCATATAAATTTGAGAAAATGCTCCTTGTTTTACAATTGGAGATTCACCCTGAATAACGGAAACTTTATAGATTAAATTAGATGTCGCTTGTATTTCAGTTTCCACTAATTTCTGACCATACATTGATGCAAAAAAGAGTGTGATGTTGGATATGATTAAAAATATTCGCATTAAAGCAATGATAAATAAATGAATTGTATCTTGAATTAAACGAGTCTATTCATTATATAGTGCTAATTCAAAAACGTTATATCGGCATGGAAACATTCGTAGAAGTTATGCGGCATCTAAATTCTATTTAAAAACTTCCTTCGAAAGTTATCGTGTTTAGTTTCCAACAATTGAACTAAAGCTAGTCTCGAATTGTAATAATAAGCCAATGGAAGGCTAAATCGTATATTTGCCCCGACGAATACTCTAGATACTATGGAAATAATACCAGGTCCACTTCTAAGTCAGATTAACTCTCCTGACGACCTAAAGAAATTCAAAGAGGAAGACCTTCCTCAAATTGCTTTTGAACTAAGAGATTACATAATTGATTTAGTATCAAAGCGAGGCGGTCATTTTGGTGCTAGCTTAGGGGTTGTTGAATTAACTGTTGCATTGCACTACGTTTTCGATACGCCCAAAGATCAATTGGTTTGGGATGTTGGACATCAAGCTTACGGCCATAAAATCCTAACTGGTCGAAGAGATACTTTTCATACCAACCGAATTTATAACGGTTTGAGCGGATTCCCTAAAAGAAAAGAAAGCAAATACGATGCAATGGGTGTTGGACACTCTAGTACATCTATTTCTGCCGCTTTGGGAATGGCCGTTGCCAACAAGCATAAAGGAGAGTTAGATACTCAGCACATTGCTGTCATTGGTGATGGTGCCATGACTGCAGGTTTAGCATTTGAAGGTCTGAATCATGGTGGAGTTGCTAATACCAACATGATTGTGGTGTTGAACGATAACTGTATGTCGATCGATCCAAATGTTGGTGCTCTAAAAGAATACTTAACCGATATAAGTACTTCTCATACTTACAATAAAGTAAAAGATGAATTATGGCATTTACTAGGGAAAATCTCGAAGTTCGGCCCTAACGCACAGGAAATTGCCGCTAGAGTAGAAAGTGCTGTAAAGCATTCATTATTAGAGAACTCTAATTACTTCGAGTCACTCAAATGGCGGTATTTTGGTCCAATTGATGGCCATGATACAATAAGAGTAAAAAAGGTTTTAGAAGATTTAAAAGACATACCAGGCCCGAAAATTTTGCATTGCCTAACCACCAAAGGAAAAGGTTACGTGCCTGCAGAAGAAGGAAGTCCAACTACATGGCATGCTCCTGGATTATTCAATAAAGAGACCGGTGAAATTGTAAAAGTGGTTCCTAAGAACCCGCAGCCACCAAAATACCAAGACGTGTTTGGCCATACAATTATTGAGTTGGCAGAAAAAAACGATAAAATAATGGGAGTTACTCCTGCTATGCCTTCAGGGTCATCACTCAAGTTTATGATGGAAGCAATGCCTGATAGAGCATTTGATGTAGGTATCGCTGAGCAACATGCGGTTACATTTTCAGCAGGAATGGCAACTCAAGGCTTAATTCCGTTTTGCAACATCTACAGTTCATTCATGCAGCGTGCATACGATTCTGTCGTTCATGATGTCGCTATTCAAGATTTACACGTTGTCTTTTGTTTAGATAGAGCCGGTTTAGTTGGTGCAGATGGGCCTACGCACCATGGAAACTATGATATTCCATTTATGCGTTGTATTCCAAATATGATTGTATCCTCTCCTATGAATGAAGTGGAATTACGAAATCTTATGTATACAGGTCAATTGGATAAAAACGCTGCTCCATGGGTAATTCGTTACCCAAGAGGAAATGGTGTTATGACTGATTGGAAAAAACCACTTAAAGAAATAAAGGTTGGAACAGGAAGAAAAGTTAAAGCTGGCGAAGACTTAGCCATATTATCTTTTGGCCCAATTGGAAATTTAGCATCTGACGCTTGTAAAACACTGGAAGAAAAAGGAATCTCTGCAGCGCATTATGATATGCGATTTGCAAAACCTTTAGATGAGGTTATGCTACATGAGGTATTTGGAAAGTTCAATAAAATTATTACTGTTGAGGATGGTTGTCTTGACGGTGGAATTGGCAGTGCTATAGTTGAATTTATGGCAGATCACGGTTATTCTTCTAAAATCAAAAGACTAGGAATCCCAGATCGTATTGTAGAACATGGTACACAAAAAGAACTTTACCGAGAGTGTAATTATGATGCTCAGGCAATGGTAGAATCTGCAGAAGCACTTCTATCCAAAAAAGCACATACTTTAGCGGGCTAAGCTAAAGTTATCGCAACAATTACAGTATATACAGACGGAGCCGCCAAAGGAAACCCCGGAAATGGTGGCTATGGTGTTGTTCTATTGTCAGGAACACATCGTCGAGAAATCTCTGGTGGATTCAGGCATACCACCAATAATAGAATGGAACTATTGGGGGTTATTATTGCGCTAGAATCACTAAAAGGTGAGCTGCATGATGTTACAGTCTATTCAGATTCAAAATACGTGGTTGACGCGGTTGAAAAAAAATGGGTCTGGAATTGGCAAAAAAAAGGGTTCAAACAAAAGAAAAATGTCGATTTGTGGAGACGTTTTCTTAGAATCTATCCAACACACAACGTAAAATTCGTTTGGGTAAAAGGTCATGCAAATATTCCAGAAAATGAACGCTGTGATGAACTTGCGGTTACAGCAGCATTATTAGAAAACCTTCCGGCTGACGTAGGTTACGAAGCAGAATCGCCTACATTACTTTAGCTTTCTAAGGCAATATTACAACGAGCTATAAAAACAAATTCTTCTAATAATTTATCCAATTAGACCTAATCGCGCCATGTAACGACTTTCCGCACTAGAATTCTTAATTCAAAAAGAAGCATGCAATGGGTGCTTAGATTCTAGAAATAGAATACTCTGATACCTCCTTTTTCTGAATGATAAAGTTTTAGATAACCCTTTTTATAATCTAGGTGGCGTTAACAGAGGATACTCTTCCAATAATGGCACTTACACCAAGCTCTATTGAGCAGGGTGCATTTGATTTATAATATCTTGAGCTTGCTGTGACTCCAACCTAGGACCAAACTGAGAAACTACTTTAGAGGACGCTAGGGAGGCTAACTTTCCTGCATCAGCGTAACTTCTTCCATTGGTAATTCCGTAGAGGAAAGCCCCTGCAAATAGGTCGCCTGCTCCGTTTGTGTCTTTAGCACTTACTTTATAAGGTTCAATATCGATAAAGGTATCACCGTCATAAATCATCGCTCCGTTTTCACCCTGTGTTATAACGAACCGCTTTGCATCTCTTTTTAATGCTTCTCGTGCTTCTTCAAGATTATCTGTTCCAGTATATAGCATCGCTTCTTCTTCATTACAAAACAAAAGATCAACTCCTGCACCAACAACAGATTCCATTTGGTCCCTGAAATACTTAACCATAGACGGGTCAGAGAATGTTAATGCTGTCTTTACACCATTTTCTTCTGCTAATTTCTTGGCATATCTCATTGCATCTTGACCATTTTCAGACGTTACAAGATAGCCCTCGATATATAGATACTGGCTATCTTTAAGTGCTTCCTCGGCGATCTCAGATCTAGAATAATCCGAAGTAATCCCTAAAAAAGTATTCATCGTTCTAGAAGCATCTGTAGAAGTCATAACCAAACATTTCCCTGTAATACCTGACTCTAACTCTTGATGATCAAGATTTGTATGAACTCCATTTGCCTTTAGATCTTTTCTATAGAAATCTCCCAATTCATCATTTGCAACTTTACAGGAATAATAACTAGATCCACCGAATTGTGCAACACCAATAATTGAATTAGCGGCCGAACCACCACATTTCATGTTGCTAGAGTCCATGTTTATAGCATTGGAAATTCGCGTTTGATTTTCTTCATCCACAAGTGTCATCAACCCTTTTTCAATGTTATGATCCTCTAAAAATTGATCATCTATTTCGGTTACGATATCAACTAAGGCATTGCCTATTCCAAAAACATTATACTTCTTACTCATTCTTCAATAATTTACGAGAAAATTGTTTTTTATCAATGGTATCATCAAAACGAATCAACAATTAATAAACTCCAATAGACTTTTTTTTAGGGTTAAAAACGCCTACAAATATACCTCTTGCTAGAAAGTTTAAAAAAGCAAACGCATTTTTTTTAAAAAAGATTTGTCGATATATAAAAACAGTTACTTTTGCCGCTCAGAAAATTCCTCCTTAGCTCAGTTGGTTAGAGCATCTGACTGTTAATCAGAGGGTCCTAGGTTCGAGTCCTAGAGGAGGAGCTAAAAGAGCCAGTCGAAAGACTGGCTCTTTTGTTTTTAACCTAGACCCAGCTTACAGATCTATGTGTTTTAGATTGAAAAATTAAAACCATTTTAAAGTATTGACAATAGCTCAAGCAGGATAATAACAACATTTATCAGCCTTGAGTCTATTGATTAAGAGCATATAAAATCAAGTCATTTAACTCACCTTCTTCTCACCAATATCCTTTTTATTCCTAAACAAACCGCACATCCGCATCCATAATCTCACCACAATTTTTGCACGTTCTTAATTCTTCAGAAGCATAAAATTCACGAAAGCGGGGTTGAAAGTCTTGTTCAATATTAGTCAACGGGAAATAGGTTTCATGTAATTTATTATTGCAATTGTCGCAAAACCAAAGCAAACCATCTTGCATATCCGACCCTTTTCGAACGCGTTCAATTACCAATCCAACAGATCCTTCTGAACGCATCGGCGAGTGTGGCGTTTTTGCAGGCAACAAAAACATATCTCCCGCTTTTATTGATATGTCAACTGCCTTACCGTCTTCCTGAATACGAACATTAATATCACCCTCTAATTGATAAAATAGTTCTTCTGTTTCGTTATAATGATAATCTTTTCTTGCGTTAGGTCCACCTACTATCATTACTATATAGTCACCTGCTTCTTTGTATAAATTCTTATTTCCAACTGGTGGTTTAAGGATATCTCGATTCTCTTCTATCCAGTTATTTAAATTAAAGGGCGCTTTCATATTCAGAATTTTTTACAAATTAAAAGTAATTAATTTGACATTCACGTGCGAAGGAACAAACCAATTGCAGTCGTCAAATGTTATGATTCTGAAAAAGGTACTTTTGCCTGCTCAAATAAAAGAATATTATATGAAAAACATCCTAGTACTTTTTGCAATATTACTAAGCAGCAGTATGGTGTTTGCTCAAAATCATAATCACGATTTTAGCGAACCTGATTTCATGTTAAATGAAAACATTAAAAAAGAGCACCCTGAATGGGCTGCTGATATCACAAGAAGTGAAGAACACCTTGAATCATTTACTCAGAAATTTACAGAATGGGAAAAGCAGGCTGGATCAAGGGCAGCCGAATACGATTATATTATTCCTGTAGTATTTCACATATTACATGAAGATGGTATAGAAAATATTACCAATAAAGAAGTTTATGATGCTATGCGTATCTTAAATGAGGATTTTAAATTAGAAAATACAGACACTAGTACTACAATTCAGGCATTCAAGAGCGTAATGGGAGATGCTAGAATCGAATTTAGATTGGCTAAAAAAGACCCAAACGGCAATGCAACCAATGGTATTGATAGAATTAAATCTAGCTTAACTAACAATGCTGGTGAGGGTTCTAAACTGAATGTTTGGCCGAGAAACACCTACCTAAACATCTGGATCGTGAAATCGATTGCAAGTGGAGCTGCGGGATATACTTTTTTACCATCAGGAGCGCACAGGAATCCGACTAGAGATGGGATAATTTTATTGTATAACTACGTAGCAAGTGTGCGTACGGGAAACCCACGTCGTAGCAGAGCATTAACACACGAAATTGGTCATTGGCTAAATTTACCGCATCCTTGGGGCGGAACTAATAACCCTGGAGTAGCTGCAAACTGTAACGATGATGATGGTGTTTTTGACACCCCCAATACGGAAGGATGGACAAGCTGCAGCCTTAGCGGAACTACTTGTGGTTCTTTAGACAATGTTCAGAATTTTATGGACTACTCTTATTGTTCAACTATGTTTACGATTGGGCAAGCATCTCGAATGAGAGCGGCTGTAAATACGTGGGTCGCTGAAAGGAACGCTTTAGTTTCAAGAGCTAATAACGAGAAAGCTGGTGTGCTTGATTTAATTGCTGCAGAATTTGAAAGTGATATTAGAGTAATTTGCGCGAATTCTCAAGTAGAATTTAAAGACATTTCTGCTTACGGAGTAGAATCTTGGTCTTGGGAGTTTGAAGGTGGATCACCAAAAACTTCGACTCTAAAAAATCCTGTAATTTCTTACAATTTTCCCGGAACTTATAACGTGAAGCTAACGGTGTCTAACGGAACCATTTCTAAGACTTCGACTTACACCGATTATATAAAAACCAATCGATCCGTTGGTAATTATATACCATTAGAGGAAGATTTTGAAGATGCCTCTGAGAGTGTTGAAAATATATGGATTCCAGAAAATGAAGATAATGACGCTATTTACTGGCAGAAAATGCAAGGTATAGGAGCCTCTGGGGAAAACTTTTTAGGACTTAAGAACTTCGACAACTTAAGAGGAATGGTAGAAAGTGTAATTAGTCCTGCAATAGATCTTAGCAACATTCAAAACCCTATACTATCCTTTGAAGTTTCAACAGCTGAGCGAGACGCTAGCAGTTCTGATGGTTTGTTTAAAATGTATGTAAGTACTGATTGCGGTAAAACTTGGATAACCAAATTAGCAACAAGTCTCGAGGTTCTTTCTAAAGGAAAAACTTCCACTACTAGCTTCTCTCCAAGTACAGTATCTGACTGGGAACTACAAACCGTTACAAACTTAGGAACCGGAGACAAAGTTGAAAATCTATTGATAAAATTCGAAGTTGAAAATGGAAACGGTAACAACATTTATATAGACAATCTTAATATTTTCGGAACATTTGCGAGTGAACCTTTCCTGGAGTTTCCTAGAAACGGAATGGACAGTGTTTCAACAGACATCTTCTTAGATTGGAAGTCAGTGCCTTATGTTGATGAATATGAAATGGAATTAAGTAAGGACGCTGCTTTTTCAAATATTGAAAAGTCTAATACATCAATCTATTTGAGTGATAACCCAAAGGGAAGTGATACGCGTTACAAGGCTGAATCTTTATTGGAAAATACTAAATACTATTGGAGAGTTCGCACCAAGTTTGGGTCAACTAGTAGCGGATGGAGTGAGGTTTGGAGCTTTACTACCAGTTCTTCTGGAATTGGTCATGAATTTTTAGACGGGGAAGAATTCGTTAGCTCTATTGATGAAACCAACAAAATTGAAAATTTTGATGTTTTTTTATACCCAAATCCAGCCAAAGACAAACTAAATATTAGAATTTCAAATAGTAAAAGCAAGGCTGTAATAAGCATTGTGAACATATTTGGAGCTGAAATCATTAGTCGCGAATCAAATAACCATGGTAACATTACTGAATTGGACGTTACCGATTTGGCTGCGGGTTTTTATATAGTAAACGTTACTATAAACGGTCAAACATCTTCTAACAAAGTTTTAATCCAATAATATGAATTTAGATTTATCAGGAAAATCAGCACTCGTTTGCGGAAGCACGCAGGGCATTGGTCTAGCTGCTGCTCAAGAACTCGCTCGAATGGGTGCAAGCGTTACTTTATTAGCTCGTAATGAAGAAAAGCTGGTAGCTGCTGTTAGATCGTTGAATAGGGATTTAGATGGTCAAAATCATGCTTATTTAGTTGCAGATTTTAATCATCCTGACAAGCTAAAGTCTATTATCGAAAATCACATTAAAGCGGGTTTAAAGTACAATATTTTGATTAATAACACTGGTGGTCCTGCTGGAGGTCCTGCTATTGATGCTGGGCTAGATGAATTCAGAATTGCATTTAATCAACACTTAGTTTGTAATCAAGTAATGGCTCAGGCGCTTGTTGGAGGAATGAAAAACTTAGGCTATGGAAGAATAATCAATGTGATTTCTACTTCAGTTAAGATTCCCCTGAATGGATTAGGTGTTTCAAATACTATTCGCGGCGCAGTCGCTAACTGGGCTAAAACGCTTGCAAATGAGCTGGGACAGTTTAATATTACAGTAAATAATGTACTTCCTGGAGCTACAAATACTGTAAGACTATCTTCTATAATTGAAAATAAAGCCAAAAAAACAGGTAATACTGAAGACTCAATTCTAGAAGGAATGAAAAATCAGGTTCCTATGAAAAGAGTAGCTGAGCCTGAAGAAGTAGCAAATGCTATTGCTTTTCTTGCTAGCCCTTCTGCTTCATACATCAATGGAATAAATGTTCCTGTTGATGGCGGAAGAACAGGAAGTCTTTAATCCTAGCTTAATTTTATTTCTTAGTGCTTTATTACGAGTGTTGCTGAATAGGCCGTATTTCCAACTTCAGCTTGAATCAAATACAGGCCACTTGAAAATTCAACAATATTAATTTCAAACATTTCCTCATTTCGTGTTACACCGCTCTTGTCTAGTACCTGCTGTCCTGAGTTGTTGAACAATCGAATCTGAACATCCTCGTTATCCTTGGCATCGATTTTCAATGATACCGTTTTGTCTGCTGGGTTTGGATATAAAGTAACACCACCTCCTATTTCAACTTCATCTCCAATAGACAAGGCATTAACATTAACTAGTAATTCTGTTGTATCCGTGCAGCCGTAGCTATTTGTTTGGACCACCATAATTTTGCCATTATTCGCATTTCCCCATTGAACTGCAGTTAGGTTATTTGCACTAGACAATAAATTACCACCGGTTATAAACCATAAATAACCCGCGCCATTTATCGGTGTTACTTGATAATTATACTTTCCATTTTTAGTTACATTATTCAATCCCTGAATAGGATCAACAACACTTCCAGGAACTACTTCAATTTCTCTTTTTTCATTAGCTAAACATCCTGAAGCTGTTAAGGTATATGTGATTTCATGAAAACCTGCACCTGCAGCTATTGGATTAAAACTATTTCCTGAAACAGCAGTACCCTTATAGATTCCACCACCAGGGGTTGACATCAAAGACAAGGGAGCTTCATTATCGCAAATAGAGGTTGGTAAATCCCAAACTACGTTTGGAGATTGAAGCACATTAATATTGACTGTAGTTTGAGCGATGCATTTTCCCGGTTCGCTAGCTGAATAGGTAATTGTATAAATTCCTAATCCAGTAACAGTTGGGTCAAATGTTCCTCCAGAAACACCAGAACCACTGTAAGTTCCTCCAGAAGGTGTTCCACCAACTAACGTAACAGGATCAGATGTTACACAAAGGTCTGAAATTAGATTATGAGTCACGATAGACTTAGGTTTTACATCTACATTAACAGTGTCTATTCCAACACATTTCCCCGTATCTTTTCCCGTAAGAATGTATGTAATGCTTGTGGTTAAAGCACCTTGAGGGTTAGCAATCGTTGAATTCTTTAAACCTGTTGAAGGCATCCAAGTATAACTAGTCGCTCCACTTGCGTTTAACTGGAAAGTATCACCAATACAGACCGCTAAATCAATGTTTGCTTTTACGTTAGGCGTAATAAGCGCATTAACAATAACGGTGTCTTTAGATGAGCATCCGTTATTATGTGAACTCGTTAAAACATACTTTAGACTACCCGCCACAACAAAAGAAGGGTTTCCAACTGATGAATTACTCAATCCAGTAGCAGGTGACCAAGAATAATTCACGGCGCCAGTTGCGTTAAACTGAAACAATTCTCCTATGCAGCCCTGTACCAATTTTACTATTGAAACAGTTGGAACCGAGTCTACCCTTATAGATCTTGTAGCACTGCTCGTTCCACAAGCAGAGTTAGTTGTGTAAACAATAGTATGAACTCCTGGTCCCGAAACACTAGCAGCAAATAAACCTGCTGAAACTCCTGGCCCTGAGAAAACACCACCGGCTGGCAATCCTCCCGTAAGTGTAAATGAGGTATCGCCGCACACAGTTGAAAACGGATCGAGCGTTGCTGCTGAACCAAGGCTCACAGTTACAGATGCAGTAGCAGAGTCCTTACAACCAAAAGTACTTGAAAAGACGTATTTCAAAGTATGAGAACCTGTACCCGCAATGGCAGGATCGAACATGTTCCCAGAAATGCCTGGCCCAGAGTATGTTCCTCCACTTGGGGTTCCATTTATTAACATTACGGCACTGCTTCCGCTACAAAAAGGACCTGTAGCACCAAATATCACGTTTGGTTTTGCATTAACTACAATTGAAAATGAGGAGCTATCCGCACAACCATTAGAATTTGTAATCTTATAACTAATTGATTTAGTACCTGAACCGGCAGTTGCAGGAGTGAACATTCCTGAACTGACTCCAAGTCCTGTATACGTTCCTCCAACTGGACTTCCATTTGATAAATTAAAAGCTGGACTATTTTCACACACCGCAGCAATTACACTTGATGAAACAGAAGGCCCACTATTCACTACAACATTTATAGTTGCACTATCAGAGCACGTTCCTACTTGAACTTTATAACTTAAAACATGAGTTCCCGCCATCGCAGTTGCAGGATTAAATGTATTTCCAGAAACCCCAGAACCGGAATATGTCCCGCCAACAGGCGTTCCATTGGTTAAAGTATCAACCCCACTGCCAGTGCAATAGGGTCCAATTGCACTCAAAGAAGCTGTTAGCGCCGCGTTTACGACAATATTAAATTGTGAACTATCTGCACAACCATTAGAATTTGTGACTTTGTATTTAATCACTTTTGTTCCCGTTCCGGCCGTAGTCGGATCAAACGTTCCACTACTAACTCCTAATCCAGAATAAGTTCCTCCAGTTGGAGTCCCATTATTTAAGGTAAAACTTGGGTTGGTAATACAAACCGGTGGTATTGAAGAAGTAGCAACATTTGGAGCTGTATTAATTATCACTGATTGCGACGCACTATCCGCGCAATTTCCAATTTGAACTCTGTATTTAATGGTATGTGACCCTGCACTTAATGTACTTGGATCAATCGTCGTAGATAATGTTCCATCAATAAAATAAGCGCCACCAGTGGGAGTCCCTCCTGCTAATGTCTGGGTTGGAGAATTTGTACAAAGCGCTGAAAAGACACCAAGAACAGCATTTGGGGCTGCGTTAACAGATATAAAAGCTGTTTTAGTTAAGCTATCCGAACCATTAGCGTTAGTGGCTTTCAACTTTACCGCATATGTACCAGCTGTTGCATAGGTCACAACAGGTTTTATTGCTACTGATGTCAGTGGTGTTCCTCCTGTAAATGTCCACCTAAGAGCAGTTGGACTATTTGTCGATGAGTCTGCAAAGGTTACTGATTCTCCAATACAAATTGTTGTTTTGTCAGCACCAAATTTTACTACAGGAATACTTGAAGGTGGAGCTGCAGCTGTTTTAAATCTACCTGTAAACACCCCTCGGCCATGTGTTGAAGCCATAATAAGAGAATCCACTGCTCTATATTGAAACATATCAACTCTAGTGATTGCCATTCCTTTGCTAGAAGAAGACCAAGATACAGTTGATGCTAAAATATCGGTAGTAGCATAAACTCCTAGCTCTGTAGCTAGAATTACTTCTTTTCTGTTTTTAGGATTAAACATTGCCCAACGAACGGGCATATCTGGAAGGTTTCCTTCTTTGTTTACCCAAGTTGTGCCGCCGTTTGCAGTATACCATACTGAAACTGCAGATGATCCATAATTAGAAAATGTTACCAGCAATTCATTTTCGCTAGCACCTATTTCAACACAAGAAACTGTACCAGAAGGAAAGCTTGCAGGAGAAATTTTAGATGCCGTCGGCGAGCTTCCATCTGCACTTGATACTTTAAACACATCTCCAGATGAGCCAACAAATAGCGTAGAACTTGCCGTAGTATATGGGCTAACCCGAACATGAGTTGCAGTGCCGCTCATTCCTGAAACAGTTATAGTTCCTGTGCTAACTGAACCAGAAGTCATATTCGTGATCCTATTTAACTGAGTTGCAGATTTAGCTGCATACAAGATGTTTTTATTATCATCATAATCTGCAGGGTTTATAAAACTTCCATCACTTGCAGATTGAATAGTTGAGAAACTAATCCCTCCGTTAGTAGAGCGCCGCCAATTGTTTTCTATGTAAGATGTAATTTGATAATTAGAATTGTCTTGATCTATAAAACAAAAAGCCCCATCACCACCTGTAACTTCTGTACCTGAACTAACTCCTGCTGCATTCAACTTAATTGTGCCATTATCTTGAGCTCCTGCAAGCATATAGTTTGATCCTGCTGTTGGGTGAAGAGCAGCAGAATAAAATTGTGTGACATTGTAACCTTTAACACGATTTGAAAATGTTGGAGCAGAGGTGTTTTTATTACCCGCATTAGCAGAATAATAAACGCCCCCATCATTACTAATCATAATTTCATTGTTATTTCCAGGCCTTGATATCACGTTGTGCTGATCCGCATGCACTACAGGCTTACTTTGTGAGGTATTCCAGTAACTAATAGATGTCCATGAAGTACCTCCATTTGTTGATCTATGTAAATCAATACCCCCAGCAATAACTACATTTTTATCTGTTGGATGAACCCATAGAATTAAGTCATACCATGCTTGTCCTCGAGTAAAGTGCTTTGAGCTATTGCTCAAATAGGTTGGTATTGTAACATTAGTCCAGCTCGAGCCCCCATTAGTACTCTTTTTAAACCACTCCACATCCGTTTGAGCAGATGTAGGTCTAGCGGATGCAACCGCGTAGATCGTGTTGGAATCGCTTGGCGCGCAAGCTAATTCAATTCTCTCAGGAGAACCACCACTCGGAGTTATATCTGTCCAAGCAGTTCCGTCATTTGTTGATTTATAAACTTTTCCAGTACTATATATTCTACCTCCAGTCGCATAAATATCACCATTAGCCCCCACCTCAATGTCTGCATGAAAACCTGACCGCCTTCTTGTAAAACTAACACCGTCATTATCTGAAGTATATATGCCTCCATTAGTAACCGCTATAATTCTACCAGTACTCAAAACAACTACCTTTTGAACTGTTCTAAAACTTGTGTTATTGGTTGACGATAATTGAACAAACGAGGTTCCTGCATTTGTTGATTTCCAGATTCCTGCGCCTCTCATTGCTCCTCCATTAAACCAACCTTCTCCAGTTCCAACATAAAACACAGTATCTGCAGTAGGATCATAAGCGATAGAACTAACCGCCAAGTTGGTCCAAAAATCATTGACCGAATTCCAACTTGCAGTGCTACTCGTAATGTCATTATTGTACCATAAACCACCTCCAACGCCACCAGCAAATACTTTTTTATTAGTCGCGTCTGTTGGGTCAAACATTATTGCTCGAGTTCGTCCACCAATATTGTTTGGGCCACGTTCTACCCAATTGTTAGATGTTCCTCCGCCTGGTGCGGTTGTTTGTATACTATTATTCGAAGCATATAATGTCTTGAGCACTGGTATCAATCGTTGCCAAGGAATAGTACCAGTCATCAGGTCGTGTGTAATTAACCAATCGTGTTCATATGCCAAATCTGGTCGGTCATATTTTGGAATAGCCTTTAGTTCTTCTTTGGTCATACTAGACCTCGTATTGTAAGGATGGTTCTGCAAATAATTAGTGTACTTTTCCTTATTAATAACCCACTCGTTATCAATAAGTTCTAGGTATTCTAATTGCTGACTATTCACGCTAAAAAGCATTAGAAACAATACAAAAGTGGCAACGGCTGGTTTAATAATATTTTTGTGCTTCATAGCTTATTCTTCAATTATTTGAAGTTCAAATTTAATGAAAAGTGATACGTCAATCTTGACTTTTTAAAATTCTAATTTTCAGCAACTTAATGTTTAAAAATTTAACCTTATTAACCCTGCTCTTTCTCTGCTCGGTTGCGATCTATGCTCAAGATTCAACTTACTATGCCATATACAACTCTAAAGGTAGGCCCGTTGGCTTTGCAAACATGATAACAGAACTTGCTGATAAGAATATTGTACTTTTTGGAGAATTACACAATGACCAGAGTCTTCATGAGCTTCAACTCAACATTGCGAAAAAATTAAATAAAAAAAAGAGTCTCGTGCTCGGTGCAGAAATGCTCGAAAGACACGATCAAAGTCTTATTGACGAATATCTTCAAGGTATTATTAACTCCTCTCAATTATTTGAAGAAGCGGATCTCTGGCCGAATTTTAAATCCGATTACTTACCTCTGCTGGATTTCGCAAAGGAAAAAAAAGCAGCGTTTATCGGTACTAATATTCCCAGAGCACTCGCAAAAGTTGCCGCTTTCAAAAACATAGAATATTTGGACTCTATAAGAACCGATAGTATTAATTCCTTAATGTGTCCTTTTCCTTTCTCATTACCCGAGAAAGTAAAGCCATATAAAGAATTAATCAAAAGTGATTTCGGCGCTTCGCATGGAATGGATACCCGTAAAATCGTTACTGCGCAAGCACTTAAGGATGCAACTATGGCTCATTCCATTCTAGAGTACTATGACTCTGAACGTATATTCCTTCATTTTAATGGTGACTTTCATTCAAAAGATCACGGTGGAATTGCGCATTGGTTAAACTTTTACAGCGAGAAAAAGTTGAATATTTCAGTCATCAGCTCTGTTGAGTCTACAAATTTAAAGTTCAAAAAAGAATGGAAAAAACAAGGCGACTTTATAATTGTTGTGCTCGAGACAGGTCCTAAATCGTATTAGTCAAATTCATTTTTTTACTCTATACGCTTTAAGAATTATAATATCCTTTTTTGGACGGTCATAATTGTTCCGTTCGGCTCCACAAATACTATCCAACACATCCAGACCTTCTATAACCTCACCGAAAACTGTATAACCACCATCTAAATGTGGCGCTCCTCCCTGCTCTGTATAGGCTCGTATTTGTTTCTCAGTAAACGTTGGTTTTGCATTAGGTCCTATTCTTTCTAAAATAATAGGATCTAAACTTCTAATAATACTATCGTATCGATAAGACATTCTTGCAGCCTGATAGTATTGAATTTGCTTCAATATCTTTTCATTTTCTGGAGCATAAATATATTTCTGCAATTCTGTCATTTTCTGGGATTGAAGACTGTTTTCTGCAACCAGATCCATTTCATGCTCTTTAAAAACTCTCCCTTGAACAATGTAAAACTGACTACCAGAGCTTCTTTTTTCAGGATTTGCATCATTTCCCAATCTTGCCGCAGAGAGAGCTCCTTTTTTATGAATTAAAGAATCAACAATCTCTGCATCTAGAGTATAGCCAGGCCCCCCATTACCAAGATTTTTATCGGGTTTTGCATTTCGTGAGTCTGGGTCACCCGATTGAGCCATAAATTTTGGTATAACTCTATGGAATAAGAGTCCGTTATAAAAACCACTATCTACTAATGACAAAAAATTAGCCTTGTGAATTGGTGTCTGATCATACAACCTTATCTTAATATTCCCATGAGTTGTTTCTATCAAAACTAATTCAGATTTTGTTTTTTGTTTTTTGTTTTTTGTCAAAAAACAAGAGCTTACAAAAACCGTCATTATCAAATAGAAAGCAACTTTTAAAACCTTATTATTATTAACCATAAACTGACTTGAATCTTTAGAATTGATAATCCCTATATTTGCGAACGTAAAATTAGAATTCTATGTCAGAGTTTTTCAAAAAGATGATTTCAAACATAACATTGACAACTTGCATAATGCTAGTTGCAGCTTTAGCTACTCAGTCGTGTAAAAAACCTGTAGAAGATCCGAAAGCAGAAATTACAATTGTTGATAGCACGGGAACAGCGATCGCTGATGCTAAAGTGATTTTATTTTGTGTTCAACGTGCAGATGTTTCTGTAGAATGTAATATTGCTGATACTCAATATACTGATGGAGTAGGTAAAGTTAACTTTGATTTCACTAATCCTTCTGTTCTTCGAGTATCAGTGCTTAAATACAACACTGAAGAGCGAGAAATAGGAGTATTTCCAGATAATGAAGTAATTATTGTTGGTGATACTTTATGCGCTGATGGATTTATCACATTGGAATCTAACGAAGTCACCGAAGAGATTTTCGTTCTAGGTAAATGTGAATCTAATTAGATTTTCTCTAAGTATATAACAACCGCTTCTTTCAATAGTTTTTGTTGGTCATCGCTTTTTAAGTGAGGTAGCTTCTGAGTTCTTTTATAATGTGGCCACTTATCTACATCATAACCTTCAAACTCATAAAACCCATAATCACTGAGCAGTCGGCACACCGCCACGTGAAGTACTTCAAGTTTTTGTCTTTTATTAATTTTGTGTTTTATAAAACCCAACTCCTGCAGCCCTATAATAAATAGTACAGATTGTAAGTCTAAGTCAGTGCCAAAATCAGCCTCTAACTTTTCCATTGCTTTATTCCATCGAATGTCCATTTCCATCACACGGCAAAACTAATTGGTTTTTAACCTCATTTCCTTCATAACAAAACCAGTAACCCATTTATTTATGCAAAGCCCATTCTACATTTGACATTGTGAATACACTCGATATTATCTTAGCCGTTCCATTATTGTATGGTCTATACAAAGGGTTTACCCGTGGTTTGATTATAGAAATTGCGAGTTTAGTTGGTCTCGTTTTAGGGATTTATGGCGGTGTTCATTTTTCGCACAAAACTGCAGCTGTTCTTGGTGAACACGTTAACCTTACAGGCAATGCCATGGAGCTAGCAGCATTTATTGTCACTTTTTTATTAATCCTTGGTGCCGTGTATTTTATTGCAAAAATGTTAGAAAAAGTGGTGAATTTGGTAGCGATGAAGCTGCTAAATAAAGCTGGTGGTGCTGTATTTGGTATTCTTAAAATGGCACTTATCCTTAGTGTTTTTCTAATTGTGGTTGAAGCGTTAGATCAGCGTTGGGAATTTATTCCGAAAAAACAGAAAAACACCTCTTATCTATATGCTCCAACCGCTTCAATTGCACCATTAGTAGTGCCTGTTTTTAAAGATTCCGATTGGTACTCTGATTTCGAAATTGGGAACGACTTGCCAGATCCACCAGAATTTCTAAAATTTATACCAAATGAGTCGTCTAATTAGTGATTTTCAATAGCTGCCACTCCCGGTAATTCTTTCCCTTCAATCAATTCTAACAAGGCTCCGCCTCCTGTTGAAACATAAGATACATGTTCTTTTAATTCGTACTTATTAATCGCAGCCACTGAATCACCTCCACCAACTAATGAATAGGCTCCTCTTTCAGTTGCCGAAACAACTGAATAAGCAATTTTTTTTGTCCCACTCTGAAAGTTATCCATCTCAAAAACTCCCATCGGGCCATTCCATAGAATAGTTTTTGATTCTTCAATACATTTCGAATACTGTTCTGTTGCATTTGGGCCTATATCTAAACCCATCCACCCTTCTTGAATCTCTGAAGAATCTACTATTTTTCGTTTGGCATTATTACTAAAGTCATCTGCTATCATAGAATCTTCAGGAATTAGAATACGGACTCCCTTTTCTTCAGCAACGTCGAGTATTGCCTTTGCTTCTTCTAAATAATCATCTTCAACTAACGAGTTACCAACCTTACCACCCATGGCTTTTATGAAGGTGTAAGACATTCCTCCACCGATAATCAAATTATCTAATTTGTCCATTAAGTTTTGAATAATTGAAATTTTACTGGAAACTTTTGCTCCACCAATTATCGCAGTAAAGGGCTTTGCACTATCTTTCATTACCCTACGAATACTATCCAATTCAGACTGCATTAACTTTCCAAAACATGAATTACCTTCAAAAAAGCCTGCAATTATTGATGTGCTAGCGTGAGCTCTATGAGCGGTACCAAATGCATCGTTTACATAAATATCCCCATGACCTGAAAGCTTTTCTGCAAAAGTCGAATTGCCTTTTTTTTCTTCGTTGTAAAATCGCAAATTTTCTAACAAAACAATCTTTCCTGCACTAAGATTGTTTGTGACACTAAATGCTTTATCCCCAACACAATCGCCTGCAAATTCAACCTCTCTACCTAATAATTCTGATAGCTTTGAAACTATATGGCTAAGGGAAAATCCTGCTTCGTAACCGCCACTTGGACGCCCTAAATGAGACATTAAAACTACTGAACCTCCATTTTCTAGAATATAATTTATTGTTGGCAAAGCGGCTTCCATCCTAGTAGCGTCTGTTACTTCTTTATTTGCATTAAATGGGACATTAAAGTCTACTCTTATCAATGCTCTTTTGCCTTTAAACGAAAAATCTGTTAGTGTTTTCATACTTCTTTTTTGAATGGAACCAACAAAGATAATTTGACAATTAAATCACGCACTATATGTTCGTCTAAAATTGCGTTTCCCTACTTTTGACATATTATGGAGTTAGAGCAAATATTTGGAAACGAAAAGATAAAAACTCATTTGCTAGATGCCTTAAAAAATAGCAGAATACCACATGCTCAAATTTTTTGTGGCCCAGAGGGTAGCGGCACTCTTCCTATGGCAATTGCATATATCAAAACCATTGTTCAACATGTAAAAAATGGAAAATGGCAAGAAAATTCTAATTCATACGGTGACTTAAAAATCGAAAAATTAATTCATCCCGATCTGCATTTTTCTTTTCCTATCAATAAAACCGACGGCATTTCTAGTCAAAAGCTTGTTAGTGATGATTTTATTCACTTATGGAGAGCGGCTGTTTTAGAAATGCCGTATATGAATCTAAACGCTTGGTATAATCATATTGGTCTGCTAAAAAGCCAAGGAAGTATTTCCGTGCATGAAAGCTCCGCTATTATGAAGAAGCTGAGTCTAAAGCCCTTTGAAAGCGAATACAAATTCATGGTGATTTGGATGGCAGAGCGCATTCATCCATCTGCTGCCAATAAACTTCTAAAATTGCTGGAGGAGCCCCCAGAAAAAACAATTTTCATTCTCATTGCTCAAAGTACCGAGCAAATTTTGCCAACTATTCTTTCCCGCTGCCAATTTGTAAGGTTTTCTTCAATTGATAATCAGTCAATGAAAAAAGCCCTGGGATCGAATAACAATTTAACTGAAACGCAACTAAATACAATCATCAGATTAAGCGAGGGCAACCTTAACAAAGCGTTCGAATTAATCCGACACGACAAACAAATTGAATTCAATCATGAAAATTTTTCTATTTGGATGCGTTTCTGTTTCAAAAAAGACATGGCTTCAATATTTAGGTGGCTCGATAAAATGAACCGGCAAAATCGTGAAAATTTGAAACTTTTTCTACAATATGGGTTACACGTTTTTAGAGAAAGTATCATTCTTAATTACGGCGGTCCTGAACTTCAGCTTATTGAGGAAACTGAAACTGGTTTTATTAAAAAATTCTCTAAATATGTAACCGCTAATAACTGTCAGGAGTTTGTATCGGCCTTTGAGGATGCGCTTTTCGATATTGGAAGAAATTGCAATTCCAAGATAGTTTTAATGGATGTTTCATTGATTATTTTGACCAATATTCATCCAAAAAAATAGAAGAAAATCACACCTTGTTTATGATAACTTTGTGGTTATTGTAGAACCTAAGTTGCTTTCTTACTTTAATAGAAAGCACTCAATATATATTATTAATGGGGTGTGGAAGTTGCTCAAGTGGAGCATGCGGTAGCTCAGGTGGAACTCCTGCCGGTTGCGAAAATAACGGGAATTGTAGTTCGGGTGGTTGCGGAAAATTAGAGGTTTTTGACTGGTTAGCGGGAATGGAAAGCTCAGCAGTTAATTCAACTCCTCTTATAGAAGTGCGATTTAAAAATACTCGGAAAGAATATTTTAGATATGGCACGAGTATAACACCTTCGGTAGGTGATATCGTAATGGTTGAAGCTAGCCATGGAACTGATGTAGGTGCAGTAACACTTACTGGAGAGCTAGTAAGAGTTCAGCTTACTCGAAAAAACCCCAAGACAAATATTAACTCGTTAAGTAGAGTAATTAGAATTGCTACTCAAGAAGATATTGACTTGTGGCAAGAGGTTCAAAAGAAAGAGAACGAAACCATGGTCAGTGCGAGAAAATCTGCTACAAGTCTCAAATTAGATATGAAGATTTCGGACGTTGAATATCAAGGTGATGGAACCAAAGCAATATTCTACTATACCTCCGAAAGTCGTGTTGACTTTAGAGAGTTGATTAAAAAGTTCGCTGGTACATACAAGGTTCGTGTTGAAATGAAACAAATTGGCGCTCGGCAAGAAGCAGGACGTGTTGGTGGAATTGGTAGTTGTGGTCGCGAATTATGCTGCTCTACATGGCTAACTGACTTTCGCTCTGTTTCAACTTCAGCAGCTCGTTATCAGCAATTAGCGATAAACCCGATTAAGCTTGCCGGACAATGTGGCAAACTAAAGTGCTGTTTAAATTATGAACTTGATTCATATTTAGATGCATTAAAAGAATTTCCAGAAGGTGACGTTAAGCTTAAAACCAAAAAGGGAATTGCCTTCCTTCAAAAAACAGATATTTTCAGAAAAACCTTATGGTTTAACTCTAAAGAGGACCCCTCTGTATTTCACCCTCTAAAACTGGAAACGGTGAAAGAAATATTGGAAATGAATAAAAACAATAAATTTCCAGAGAGCCTAAAACAATTTGCATATAGTGAGGCCCCTGTTGAGGATCTTCCTGACTACGAAAACGTTGTTGGTCAAGATGACTTAAATCGTTTTAATACTAAAGACAAGAAAAAAAACACTAACAGAAATAGAAATAAGCGTAAAAGTCAAGGTAAAGCAACGCAAAATACTCAAAACAACAAACAAGGACAAGGTGGAAATCAACAAGGTCAGAAAAAAAACCACTCTAACCAGAAGAGAAAGTCCAACGCTCAAGCTAATTCTCAAAATAAGGAAAACGGTGGAAATCAGCAACCTCAATCCAAGTCAAAGCCTAAAACAGACTAGATGAGATTCGCTTTGCTGTTTCTTTCTTTTCTAATACTAGGCTGTGATACATCACGTGTATTTGAAGAAAATATACCGATAACTGAGGGGGTTTGGAATGCCAATAAAGCCGTTTCTTTTGCTGCAGAAATTAAAGAAACAGGAAACACGAAAAATATCTATTTCAACCTAAGAAATGATCTAAGTTATAAATACAGTAATCTGTATGTGCTTTCTGAATTAACGTTGCCCAATGGGAAAACCGAGAAGGACACACTAGAATTTATTCTGTGCGACCGAACCGGTAAATGGCTAGGGACAACCTCTGGTGGTTTAGTCACTCACCAAATTATGTTTCAACGTAAGGTTCAGTTTCCTAAAGCTGGAAACTACAGCTTTAAGTTTACGCAAGTAATGAGAGATGAGGAACTTAAAGGAATAAAAGAAATCGGTCTTCGAATTGAAAACGTTGAATAACTTATAATTTTATTAGCGTTTGATTTAAACTGCCTTCGGCGTTTTTCATTCTATATACACCGTAATTTAAGTCTGTAATATCAACTTGGTTTTTTCCTTTTCCAATAAATATAGTTTTGACTAATTTACCATTTAAATTTATCACTCGAACCTCTTCAGATTGTTCTGATTCTATCCAAACTATATTTTGAGCTGGATTTGGATAAATCGAAATGTTTCGTCCTTTAACTTCACCAATCGAAACCGTCGATGGGTCACCACCTTTCTCAACAAAAACAGATTTCATAGAATATATTTTATCTCCTGCAGTATTAGACATTGAATTAGCTGCATTTCCAGTTGCATAAAAACTTACTGACCCTGTTCCCGCTAGTGGAGCAGTCCACTTAAAAGGCCATGCCTTTCTGCCATTTGCGCCTGCAGTGCTTGAGGGTTTATGACTCATATATTTTGTATTCACAATATTAGTTCCCGATCCTGCTGTTAGAGTTCCCAGCTGAGTTCCATCATCTTTCTGAGCAGAAAACGAAAACCCAAACTTGCTAATTCCTACTTGCGCTACAGTTACTGTAACATTATATTCTGTACCTGGAGTATATCCTTCTGTTGGAATATCAGAAGAAATCATATTGTTGTCTAACGTAGTTCCTCCACCATGACATCCTCCGTTTGTTCCACATGTTTTCCCATCTGCAGGTGAACCGGTGTATCCTGAAGGTGCCGACTGATTTGAATTTGATAAAAGTCCCCCAAGAAATAGTCCGCCTAAAGCTGCTATTCCAGTAATTCTAACAATACGTATTGATAATTTCATTTTTACTGTTTTTTTAACTCCATGAGTTACTTAACAAATGTGTGATTACACACCAATCCCTAATTTCTGTTAACAAATGTAAGGTGAGATAAGTTTAAATTATTGTACAATTCTTCAGAATACTTGTACTTTTTAAGATAACCGAAATCTTAAACTTCGTTTACTCTTCTCTATATATGGTTTCTAAAACCACTTTTCCGACTGCTTCCAACGTAGACTTATCAATGACATCAATGTCATCTGAATGTCGGTGGTGGAATGACCCAAAATCGCCTTGATAAGGGTCGTAATGAATAATGTCGATACTCGGGATGTTCGCAATTCTGTTAACGTATACATGATCATCCGTTATGCCTCCTTTAGCTTCTTCTTGAATAAAATACTTTCCGTAACCTAACTTATTTGCCAAATACCAAACTTTATTTACAAGTTGAGGGTTGTATTGCATTGAAACTCCTTCTTTTGGAAAAACAGCCTCCTTCGCTCCAACCATATCCAACAAAATCCCATACTTAGGTCTAACATAATTGTCACTTAAATTCTTTGCCCAATATTGAGATCCCAAGCACCATGTGTCACCTGTTTGGTCGGCCATCATTCCAGAGGGTTGACCGTAATCTTCAGCATCAAATAAAATAATATCGATTCCAACCTTTGGTTGAATATCTGAGCTTGAAATGACTCTTGCAATTTCCATAAGTACACCAACACCAGATGCCCCATCATTGGCACCATCAATTGCTTCTGTTTTTCTCGTTTCATCGCGATCAGCAAATGGTCTTGAATCCCAATGAGCCATTAATAAAACCCGATTTTTATTATTGGTATCTGATCTTGCTATTACATTTTTTATGGCAATTTTCTTTCCATTAAATGTGGTAGACTTACCCAGCTGCACGGTAGTTTGCCAATTCCATTTTAGGAATTGTTTTTCAAAATACTCTACTGCTTTTAAATGCGCATTAGTGCCTGGAACTCTAGGGCCAAAGGCAACTTGTTCAACAATATAAACATAGGCGCTATCAACATTAAAAGCAGGTTTTTCAATGGGTATAAAAACAGCAGATGGAATTATTTTTGTTTTTTTAGCTCTTTCTTTTGAATCATCAGCACAACCAAGAACGATAAACAAAACCAAACAACTCGAAATTATTATTCGCATATTAAACTTTACCCTTTAGGTTTTCAATCATGTTGTCCACCAACCCCTTTAAATCGTACTTCTCTTTCCAGCCCCAATCATTTCTAGCCGGTGAATCTTCTATTGACCTTGGCCATGTAGCTGCAATATCTTGCCTGAAGTCAGGGTTGTAACTGACCTCAAAATCAGGAATTCTTGCTTTTATCTCAGCCGCTAATCCTTTTGGGTCAAAATTCATTGCTGCAATATTGTAACAGGTTCTTAACTTAACCTCATCTGCTGATGCCTCCATTATTTCACGAGTTGCCCGAATAGCATCTTCCATGTGCATCATCGGTAGCTCAGTATCTTCTCTCAAAAAACAATCAAACTTTTCACCACGAAGCGCACTATAAAAAATATCTACTGCATAATCCGTAGTTCCACCTCCGGGCAGGCTCTTCCAACCTATTAACCCAGGAAATCGAACTCCGCGAACATCTACTCCGTACTTTTCAAAGTAGTATTTATTCCACATTTCCCCGGCTAATTTCCCGATACCGTAAACTGTATTGGGCTCAATAATGGTTTGTTGCGGAGTCTGGTCTTTCGGTGTAGTGGGGCCAAAAACCGCTATAGAACTTGGCCAAAATATCTTTTTAATGTGTCCCTCCTTAGCAAGGTTTAGCACATTAAACTGTCCTTCAATAGTAAGGTCCCAACCAAAACGCGGATGCTTTTCAGCAGTTGCCGACAATAGTGCTGCAAGGTTATAGACTTGAGTAATTCCGTTTTTCTTTACTAAATCAAATAGGGCGCTTTTATCCAAAATATCAAGCTTCTCATACCTTCCTTCTATGTTTACTACATCCTTTACGTCAGAAGCAATAACATTAGAAGCTCCATAACTTGATTTTAAACTTTCGAATAACTCCTGGCCAACCTGACCAAGAGAACCTATTATTAATATTTTTTCTACCATATACGTTCAATGATGAACGGCAAAAATATTATTTAAAATGAAGCCTCTAAGAATAGAATATCAGACTATTTATTCTGCGCTAATTCTTCTGGTGGATTTTTCACGTCTGAAGTCAATGTCCCTTTGGTAGATTCAAGAAATTTATCGATGGAGTGAGCCTATTCCTTAGAAAGTTCTATATCTAACTGCACTTTCGCCATTATCCAAACCGCACCATCTAGTTTTTCCACCGATCCATCGTTAAAATAAGGAAAGGTTTCGCTTATATTCCCTAGGCTTGGCGATTTAAATACATACTTGTCCGAAAATTCACTTTTTTCTTTAAAACGTCCTACAATGCGCGATTTACTTTTTATATATGTCCAGTAATCGGCCGTTACTCCAAATTTTTGGCGAGAATTTGCCATTATGGCGACTTGTGCAACCTGCTTTTACAAAAAAGGACACCCCTTGCTTCTCTTTATTTGTGAGCGCTTCCTCATTTCCTTTTAAAAACTCATCAAATCGTGAAGAATTAACTAAAGTTCTTTCAAACGCACCAATAGCGTTAGTAATATTAGAATACGAAGTTGGTTTTAACTTTTTTGAAAAGGCCTTTGAAAATAAATTTTGATACAATTTTACTTATTCTTGACGGTCAATTAAAAATTGTTCGTTCGGAATATTCATTTCCATAGGATTCAAAATTGGTATTCAATTGTAGGAGACCTTCCATCCCAAAATTGAGCTATATGATCACTAGCATTCAAAACAGTTGGCGAATTTCTGTCGCAATTCTTTTGCTCATCTCCTGTTGATGTTGGTAAATTATCTGCTCCGAAAGCCCCTACATTGTGACAAGAATTGTATGAAATATTCCCAATTTTCGAAAGCATTTTGTCGTGATACAAAACCTAACCTAGCTTAAAAAGCTCTTTATTCAAAACTGCTTGCTTTATGGGGGTAATCGATTCAAAATGCTGCGTTGCCATTTTTGAAACATAAGCAGATAGGTTAATGTTTACTGATTCTTCAAGGTTTATTATCAGTTGCTCTTCTTGCTATAATTTAGCTGATCGCGAACACGCGCTAATCAAGAAGAAAAGAGTACAGTATAAGAGTTTTTTCATCATTTTAATTTTTAATCCACTAAACATGATCTCCGTTTAGTTCAAATTTTCGTGATCTCATGCTCTATTAAATTATTTCTGACATTAGTCATTTTACTATTCCTGCATAGTATATAAATTTGACAAAAAATTAAGTATGCCCTTTTATCACAAACTTGGAGTCTTCCCTAGCAAAAGACACACGATTTTTCGCAAAGAAAATGGAGAGTTATATTCTGAAGAATTATTTGGCACCATTGGGTTTGATGGCATGTCATCAATCATGTATCATGTTCATCGACCTACAATAGTCAAGGATATTGGAGCTGAAAAAGATGTTTCTCCAAAAGCTGCATTTGATAAAAACATAAGGGCTCAGCGATTAAGAGGTTTTGAAATTAACCCTATTGCAGACCAATTAGATGCAAGGGTACCCATATTATTTAATAGCGACGTGTCTATTCAGCTTGCAGCACCTTCAAATAAAACCGAAGACTATTTTTATAAAAACGGTGATGCCGACGAAGTAATCTTTATTCACAAAGGTTCAGGAAAGCTAAGAACCCAAATGGGCAACATAGTTTTTAAATATGGAGACTATTTAGTCATTCCACGTGGAATGATTTATAAAATGGATTTTGATTCTACGGACAATCGTTTATTTATAACCGAATCAAACAGTCCGGTGCATACTCCTAAAAAATACCGAAACAGGTTTGGACAGCACCTCGAACACTCTCCTTTTTGTGAGCGAGATCTGCGAGCTCCCTCTGAAATAGAAACGCATGACGAGTTAGGAGACTTTCTAGTTAAAGTAAAAAGAGAGGGGGTCGTTTATGACTTTACTTATGGAGCGCATCCTTTTGATGTAGTTGGCTGGGACGGTTATAATTTCCCATATGCCTTTTCAATTCATGAATTTGAACCAATTACTGGAAGGGTGCATCTACCACCTCCAATTCACCAAACATTTGAAACCGATACTTTCGTAATTTGTTCATTTGTGCCTCGCAAGTATGACTATCACCCCAAGTCAATTCCTGCTCCATATAACCACAGTAATATAGACTCGGATGAAGTGCTGTACTATGTTGATGGCGATTTTATGAGCAGAAACGACATTGCACCTGGACACATTACCTTGCACCCATCAGGAACTGCACACGGTCCGCATCCAGGAGCGGCGGAAAGAAGTATAGGTAAAACAGAGACAGAAGAGCTGGCTGTTATGGTAGATACTTTTAAGCCGCTAAAGGTTACCGAACAAGCTATGGCAATAGCTGATAGAGACTATTTTAAATCTTGGATAGGTTAGTTGATAATATTGAAAGACAAAAAAATGAGTAAAAAAGAAATACAATCAGTAGACTACGGTTTAGAAAAAATCTTTGCAGGCGCACAAGATTTCCTTCCACTATTAGGGACGGATTATATTGAGTTCTATGTCGGTAATGCAAAACAGTCCGCGCATTTTTATAAAACCGCTTTTGGGTTTCAATCTTTAGCCTATAAAGGTTTAGAAACCGGATCTAGAGATTCTGTAAGTTACGTTTTAGTTCAAGATAAAATTCGATTAATCCTTACCACTCCGTTAAATAGCAAGTCGCCCATAAATGACCATATTGTTAAACATGGCGATGGTGTTAAAGTAATTGCTCTCTGGGTGGAAGATGCACGAAAGGCATACGAAGAAACTACTTCCAGAGGCGCTAAATCTTATTTAGAGCCTGTAGTGGAGAAAGACGAACATGGCGAAGTTGTTAGAGCCGGAATCTATACTTATGGCGAAACCGTTCATATGTTTATTGAAAGAAAAAACTATACGGGTGCATTTTTACCTGGATTTAAAGAATGGAAATCAGATTATAACCCTGAGCCTGTAGGCTTAAAGTACATCGACCATATGGTTGGTAATGTTGGTTGGAACCAAATGAATATTTGGGTTAAATGGTATGAAGATGTAATGGGTTTTGAGAATTTCCTTTCATTTGACGATAATCAAATTCATACAGAGTATTCTGCATTGATGAGTAAGGTAATGTCTAACGGAAACGGACGTATTAAATTCCCGATAAATGAACCTGCAAAGGCCGCTAAAAAGTCGCAAATAGAAGAATACTTAGACTTTTATGAAGGTTCTGGTGTGCAGCATATTGCAGTTGCAACTGATGATGTTATAAAAACAGTTGCACAACTAAAAGCTCGTGGTGTTGAGTTTTTACCGCCTCCACCGCAAGAATATTATGATGGAATCCCTGAAAGACTAGGTAAACATCGCGATATGATGAAAGAAGATATAAAAGAACTTCAAAAACTTTCAATTTTGGTGGATGCTGATGAAGAGGGGTATTTATTACAAATTTTCACTAAACCAATAGAAGACAGGCCTACCTTATTCTTCGAGATTATTCAAAGAATGGGAGCAAGAGGATTTGGTGCTGGGAACTTTAAAGCTTTATTCGAATCTATAGAACGAGAACAAGAAAACAGAGGAACTCTTTAATTTAAAAGCCCTCCCAAAAATTTGGGAGGGCTTTTTTTGAATTAATTAATTGTCCTAAACAGTAAAAGGTCACACAGTTTTGGTCAATCATTACATTTGCCTTTCCAAAAATTTCAAGTATGAGAGAAATATTTTCAGGAGCCCAAGCTTCTAATTCAATAGAGAATCAAATCCTTATCTGCAAAAATGTTAGCGAAATCGCAGACTTAAGTGCAGGTGAACTTGCCTTTGTAAAAGAGCAAATTGAGAATAAAAACAACTCAATTTATCTTAATCGGTTAAATAGTCACGTATTCATATATCAAATTGAAGAGGATAAAGAGAGTAATAAAACCCTTGAAAAGGCTCGACTTGCATCTCATGGTGTTTGTAAAAAATTAAATGAACTTAAACAAACTTCAGTTACCATAAAAGGCAGCGATAATTCAGAACTGCTTTATGCCTTTTCTGAAGGCTTTGGTTTGAGTAATTATCAGTTCCTTAAATATTTCTCTGATGCTGATAAGAGAAGAAATACCATTTCGACCATAAATATTGATGGGCTTTCGAATACTGAGCTAGTCAACCTAAATGCAGCAGTAAGTTCTACTTGCATTGCACGTGATTTTGTAAATGAGCCTCTTTCATATTTAACTGCTGAACAGTATGCTCACGACATGATGGATTTAGGAGAAGAACTAGGATTTAAAGTTGAGGTATTCAATAAATCTAAAATCCAGTCGTTAAAAATGGGTGGCCTGCTCGCAGTAAACCTTGGGTCGCCAAATCCACCAACTTTTTCTATTTTAGAATGGAATCCAGAAAATGCTAAAAACGAAAAGCCTTATGTCCTTGTTGGAAAAGGTGTGGTTTACGATACCGGTGGCTTAAGCTTAAAGCCAACTGCGATGTCAATGGACTATATGAAATGTGACATGGGAGGTTCTGCTTCAGTAGTTGGAACGATGGCCGCAATAGCACAAGCTAAATTGCCAGTTAGAGTAATCGGACTAATTCCTGCAACAGAAAATCGTCCAGGTGGCAACGCTTATGTTCCTGGTGATGTAATTAACATGCACAATGGAATGACCGTTGAAGTCTTAAATACGGATGCTGAAGGAAGAATGATTTTAGCAGATGCCCTTTCTTACGCAAGAAATTACGATCCTGAACTAGTAATAGATATGGCGACATTAACGGGGTCAGCGGCAAGAGCGATTGGCGACCAAGCCATGGTTTCAATGGGAAATGCACCACAAGAAATACACGATGTACTTATCGAGTCCGGTGCAAAAACCTACGAACGATTTGCCCCATTTCCATTTTGGGATGAGTACAAGGATCAGTTGAAATCTAGAGTTGCAGATCTCAAAAATCTAGGTGGGGCTGAAGCTGGAATGATTACAGCTGGTAAGTTTTTGGAGTATTTCACACAAGATACAGTAACAAAAGAAGGCTACCCATATATCCACATTGATTTAGCCGGTCCAGCATTCAATCATTCGGAAAAAAACTATCGCGGAATTGAAGGTACTGGAGTTGGGGTTCGTTCATTATTCGAATTTTTCAAAACAATTTCAGCATAGATTCTTAAATGCATCCCAAAAAGAACATAAAACCAAATCGAAAAATTCGTGTTGGGGTTTCAATAGGAGACTACAATGGTATAGGGCTAGAGGTAATTATAAAAACCTTTTCTGATGCTAGAATGATGGACGTTTGTACTCCCGTTATCTACGGAAATCTGAGTTTAATTAAAGCTTACAACGAATCGCTTGATGTTAGTGACTTTAGCTTTTTAGAGATAGCAGATGCTGCTCAAGCAAACCCCAAAAGGGCAAACTTAGTTCAAGTATGGGATGATGAAAGCACCATTACTTTTGGTGAATCAACCTCTGATGCAGGCAGAAAATCTTTCTTATCGCTTGAGGCCGCCACTAAGGACTTAGCATCAAATAAAATTGATGTTTTAGTAACCGCTCCAATTAATAAAAACAACATTCAGTCTGAAGATTTTTCATTTCCAGGACATACTGAATATTTGGCTAATTATGCTAATGAAGATTATCCGTTAATGGTTCTTACCCATGGCGATTTAAGAGTAGGAACAATAACTGGTCATATCGCCATTAAGGATGTTGCTAGTCAAATCACAGAAGAAATAATTTTAAAAAAGATTGAGGTTTTACAAAAAACTTTACAGCAAGACTTTAGTATTGCTCATCCTACAATTGCAGTTTTAGGCCTTAATCCTCATTCCGGAGATAATGGAACTATAGGTTCTGAAGAAAAAGAAATAATTATTCCAGCTCTAAAAAAAGCAGAAAAAAAAGGCACTTTAGTTTTTGGGCCTTTTGCTGCTGATGGGTTTTTTGGATCGCCAGGATATAAAAAATTCGATGGAATTCTAGCTATGTATCATGATCAAGGATTGACTCCATTCAAAACGATTTCTTTCGATGAAGGCGTGAATTTTACAGCAGGGCTGACAATTGTAAGAACCTCGCCTGACCATGGCACTGCGTATGACATTGCTGGGGCTGGAATTGCTTCTGCAAGTTCTTTCAGAAATGCTGTTTTTTCTGCAATTGATATCTTTAAAAATCGTAAACTAAACAAAATCCTAGTCGAAAATGCTTTAACAAAGACATAAAGGCTTGGTTTTTAATTGTTTCGATTAAATTTTACTAACACATATTTTATTACATTTGCCGCCTCATTTTTGGCTAGGATTCTATGAAAGATTTTGAACTAAAATTTTCAGGATTAACAGTAGGTAAGCACCAGTTTAACTATGAGGTAACAAAAACGTTCTTTGAGACTTTTCAAGATAGAGGTATTGAAGGTGAGCTTATTCATGATGGAAAAGTTGCTTTCGATGTCGAATTGGACAAAAAAGAAAACTTATTGGTATTCGATATTTTTTATGATGGTTCAGTAAATGTCGATTGTGATATTTGCTTGGATGTTCTAGATATTGAGATTTCTGGTGATTCTAGAATCATTGGGAAATTTAGCGACGAAGATATTTGGGGTGAAGAGGATGTGATATACATTCCGCCCAGAGATCATAAAGTTGATTTATCTGAGCTTTTTTATCAGCTCATTCACCTTGCATTGCCCTCTAAGGCAGTTCACGAAGAAGGTAAGTGTGATCCAATAATGATTGAAAAACTAAAAGAATACAATGGTGGAGACGGTTCTTCTAACGAAGCATCAGATCCGAGATGGAATACATTAAAAGACTTGTTTAAAGATAAAAATTAGAAATAATGGCACATCCTAAACGTAAGCAGAGTACAACTAGAAGAGACAAAAGACGTACTCACTACAAAACTACTGCTCCGACAGTTGCAACATGTCCAACAACTGGACAACCACATTTATTCCACAGAGCCCACTGGTTCGAAGGAAAATTATACTACAAAGGAAAAGTTGTCTTAGAGAAAGAGACAGAGGTTTAGTAATTAGTTCTAATTTGGCAACTAGCTAAATTCCTAAATGCGCTTAGGCCTCGACACTTTTGGTGGTGATTTTGCACCCAACTCAACTATTCTTGGAGCAATAGACGCTCGAAAAGAATTGCTTAAAGATATTTCCATTGTCCTTATAGGTGATGAAAATATAAGTAGAGAAGAAATTCGGTCTCAGGGAGAAAATCCTGATGATTTCGAGTTCATTCATACTACTGAGCGAATTGAGATGGGTGAGCACCCCGCAAAAGCATTTAAAAGCAAACCCGAGTCTTCAATAGGTCTTGGGTTTCGTTATTTGAAGACGGGTGAGCTTGATTCGTTTGCTAGTGCCGGAAATTCGGGAGCAATGATGGTGGGCTCAATGTTCACCATCCAAGCGATCCCTGGCGTCATTAGGCCGTCCGTAACTTCCGCAATCCCTTGTCCTGACGGAAGTATGAATATATTGCTTGATGTTGGTATTAATGCTGACTGTAAGCCAGACGTTCTTTATCAATTCGGAATTCTAGGGTCAATTTACGCAAAGGAAGTTTTTTCGATTGAAAACCCTAAGGTTGGTCTTTTGAGCATGGGAGAAGAGGAAGAAAAAGGAACAATACAAATCCAAGCAGCTCATCAGCTCATGAAAGATTCTCGAGATTTCAATTTTTTTGGAAATGTAGAAGGACGAGATCTCTTTAGTGGAGAAGTGGATGTTATTGTAACCGACGGCTTCACTGGCAATGTAATGCTAAAAGAAGCTGAAGCCTTTTATTCAATGATTAAGAAGCGTGGGATCAATGATGAATTCTTTAATCGTTTGAATTATGAAATTTATGGGGGAACTCCTGTGCTTGGTGTTAATGGAAATGTTATTATTGGCCACGGAATTTCGAGCGCTCGCGCTATAAAAAACATGATTGTTCATTCGCTAGATGTGTCAAATGCACAATTAGTGGGAAAAATAAAAAACGCATTTCAATAATGTCGAAAATTACAGCAGCAATTACCTCCGTTTCGGGTTACGTACCTGAAACTAAAATGACAAATAAAGACCTTGAAAAAATCATTGATACCAATGATGAATGGATTACTTCAAGAACAGGTATCAAGGAACGACGAATTCTAAAAGAACCAAACACAGGCGCCTCTGACCTGGCCGCTCCTGCAGTTTTAGACCTTTGCAAGAAACGAGGGATCTCTCCAAAAGAGATAGATTTAATAATTGTTGGCACCGTAACATCCGATTACAACTTTCCTAGCTGTGCAAATATTGTTGCGGATAAAGTAGGAGCTACTAACGCTTGGAGCTTTGACGTAAATGCAGCTTGCTCTGGGTTTATTTATGCATTAAGCACAGGAGCACAGTTTATTGAAACAGGAAAATATAAAAAGGTTGTTGTGGTTGGCGTAGACAAAATGTCATCTATACTAAACTACGAAGACCGCACAACATGTATCATTTTTGGGGATGGTGGTGGAGCCGTCTTATTAGAACCAAACGAAGAAGGAAACGGAGTTATCGATTTCCAATTGCACTCTGATGGTTCTGGACGAAAATATTTACACCAACCTGCTGGTGGCTCGGTGAAACCTGCATCTGCAGAAACAGTTGCAAACAACGAGCACTCAGTTTATCAAGAAGGAAAACAAGTCTTCAAATTTGCAGTTACTAATATGGCTGATGTTTCTGAAGAAGTTATGTTAAGAAATGGACTAAATGGAGACACCGTAGACTGGCTAGTTCCTCATCAAGCAAACCTCAGAATAATTGATGCAACTGCTAAGCGTTTAAACCTTGATCCAGAAAAGGTCATGATTAATATCGAAAAATACGGAAATACAACTGCTGGAACTATTCCTCTTTGCCTATGGGAATGGGAGCCTAAATTAAAAAAAGGTGATAATATCATCTTATCCGCTTTTGGCGGTGGTTTTACTTGGGGTGCGGTTTATATTAAATGGGCATATAATAGTTAAGTAAATTTATCTTTGTAGAACAAGAAAAATTTTAATATGAAAATTGAAGAAATTCAGGGATTAATAAAATTTGTAGCTAAATCTGGTGTAAACGAGGTTGAACTAGAAATGGATAACATAAAATTAGTTATCAAAACAGGGGCTAAAGAAGTAGCTCCACAAATTATTCATGCAGCAGCTCCAATGGCAGCTGCTCCTATAGCGGCTCCTGCGCCAATAGTAGCGGCAGCGGTAGCGGCTCCTGCGCCAATTGTTGAAAATTCAAATTACATTGAAATTAAGTCTCCTATGATTGGGACTTTCTATCGTTCAGCTACTCCTGAGAAACCTGTATTCAAAAATGTAGGTGACGACGTAAAGCCCGGAGATGTACTTTGCATTATTGAAGCAATGAAATTATTCAATGAAATAGAAGCTGAAGTTTCCGGTAAAATCGTGAAAGTTTTAGTTGATGATGCATCTCCAGTGGAGTATGATCAACCTCTATTCTTGATTGATCCTAGTTAATTTTAAATACTATAGTTGATGGCAAGGAAAATAAAATCTAAACTTTTCAATAAAATTCTCATTGCCAACCGTGGTGAAATTGCCTTGAGAATTATCCGTACCTGTAAAGAAATGGGCATAAAAACGGTTGCTGTCTATTCTTTAGCAGACAAGGACAGCTTACCTGTTCGATTTGCTGATGAAGCAGTATGTATTGGCCCTGCGCCAAGTACAGAGTCTTATCTGAAAATCCAAAATATTATAGCTGCCGCTGAAATTACAAATGCAGACGCTATACATCCAGGATATGGATTCCTCTCTGAAAACGCTAAATTCTCAAAGATCTGTGAAGAACACGGGATAAAGTTTATTGGCGCTGGACCTGATATGATTGAAGGAATGGGCGACAAAGCAAACGCCAAGACTACCATGCTAGCAGCGGGAGTTCCTTGTGTTCCTGGTTCAGAAGGACTTTTGAAGGATGGAGATCATGCTGTTCAAATGTCTAGAGAAGTTGGCCTTCCTGTTATGATGAAAGCTACCGCCGGTGGCGGAGGTAAGGGAATGCGGGTTGTTTGGAAAGAGGAGGATGTGGCGGATTCATTAGCCGCAATTCAACGAGAAGCTGCTGCAGCCTTTGGAAACGATGGTGTTTATATGGAGAAATTCATAGAGGAACCTCGTCATATTGAAATTCAAATTGCGGGTGATCAACACGGAACGGCTTGTCACATGAGTGAACGAGATTGCTCCATTCAAAGGAGGCACCAGAAGCTAGTTGAAGAAACTCCTTCACCGTTTATGACTCCTGCTTTAAGAAAAGAAATGGGTGAAGCTGCAATAAAAGCAGCAATGGCTGTAAAATATGAAGGTGTTGGAACAGTAGAGTTTTTAGTGGATAAAAATAAAAAGTTCTACTTCATGGAAATGAATACCAGAATCCAAGTAGAACATACTATCACTGAAGAGGTCATTGGTTGGGATTTGATAAAAGAACAAATTTTGATTGCTGCGGGAGAGCCAATTTCCGGTAAAAATTATATGCCTAAGGCACATGCCATACAATGTAGAATTAATGCTGAAGATCCTACAAAGAACTGGATGCCTTCACCTGGAAAAATTACAGAATATCATGAGCCGGGGGGAATAGGAATTCGAATTGACACACATGTTTATGCGGGTTATACCATTCCGCCTAATTATGATAGCATGGTTTCTAAACTTATTGCTGTTGCTCAAACTCGAGAAGAAGCTATTATGAAAATGCAACGTGCATTAGACGAATATATCGTAGAAGGAGTTAAAACAACAATTCCTTTTCACCAGAAACTGATGAAAAACGAACAATTTCAGAAGGGGGACTTTACCACCAAATTTCTGGAAGAATGGGATTATGCCTCTGAACTATAAAAGAGAAAAACATTTAAAAAAGGCTGTTCAATTCAATTGAATGGCCTTTTTTTTTAGAATATTATGTAATCACTAGGGCTTATAGCATCACCATTATGCCACAATTCTAAATGCAGATGAGGTCCAGTACTTAGCTCTCCACTGCTCCCTACAATTGCAATCGCTTCACCAGCTCCAACCTTATCTCCAACCTTTTTAAGGAGCATCGAGTTGTGCTTATAAACTGATATCAGGTTATATTTATGTTGTAGATAAATAACATGGCCTTCATCGGATGTCCAAGTAGCCAAAGTAACTGTTCCTTCTAATACAGCTTTTATTGGCGCATCTGACTCCGCAGACACTATATCAACACCATAATGCCTAATAGTTGGGTCAAATTTGGATGATAAAGCACCTTCTAGTGGAGTAAAAAATAGAATATTCCTTAAACCGTTATCTTCTCCACTTCCCGAGCTGAAGCTCAAATTAAACCGCTCTTCTTGCTCAACCTCATTTCGGAGAACACTATCCTCTAATGATACGACCGTTTTTAATTGATCAGTAGAAATGGGTGCATCACCAAAAATTGCCGAATCACGTTTCACTACACCTCCTGATAAAATAACCTTTAAAGTACTTAAGTACTTGATATTATTATTTAAAGCTTGTCCAAGACTATCAACTCTATAAGCAGTTGAGGTTGCTATCCGCTTCGTTTGCACATCGGCATAGCCAGGAATAAACTCTCTGAGTGGTGTAAATGAGACCGTTAAAATAATAAACGCTGTAAAGAGAATTAGGAATAACCCTCCCCATGCAAAGACATTAAGAGGTGAAAGAATCAATGAGAACTGCTCTTCAAAAGTATCATCGTTCATAAGCACCAATCTAGACTTGTGCTTTATCTTAGAAATAACCTTTTTGGTTTTTCCACTTTGTTTGTCGCTTTGGCTATTTTCTTTTTTCATTTTATCAAGAACAAATATCCGATTTCTTAGGGATTATTATTGAAGAGCCTTATTCAAGAATTAGATATTAAAATAAAATATTTTTGTCAGTTCATAGTTCTACTAAATTATAAGCAAAAACTAGCTTGAAAAATCGATTACTATTATTTGTATTTATGTTTTCCATTGCGTTTGGAATTCAGAGTTGTTCTCAAAAAAAGAACAACTTTCTAAATCGGTTTTTTCATAATACCAACGCTAGGTGGAACGGTTATTTCAATGCCACTGAAGCATATAAAATAGGTAAGGCAAAAATAAAAACCGGTCATAAGGAAAACTACAGAAAACTTCTTCCACTCTACATCTATGGCGATGAAGAAATGGCATCTACCGTTCAAACAGACATGGATGTCGTAATCAAAAAATGTTCTAGGGTCATCGAGTACCACAGCATGGACATTAAAGGAAAGGAATATGTTAAATGGATTGACGATTGCTGGCTGTTAATAGGGAAGGCCTATTTCTATGAAAAAAACTTTAAAGAGTGTATTCCTATATTTAAATATGTAACAAAGAAATTTAAAGGCGAGCAAAAGTATCAAGCGCGTCTCTGGCTTATTAAAGCCCACATTCAAACCGAAAATTATGATCAAGCCGATGCTCTGATTCGTTTATTGGCCAATGACAATAAAATTCCAGAAGAAATCCTGCCTGAAGTAAAGGCGACAATTGCTGAGTATTACCTTACTCAAGGCGAGTACGCTAAAGCAATGCTGGAGTTGGAAGAGGCAGTTTTAATCCAAGAAGACAAAGGTATTGCTACCCGTTGGATGTTTATTTTGGCGCAACTATATGCTGAACAGGGAGAATCCATTCGCGCAAATAACACTTATAAAGCAGTTGCCAAAAGACACCCAGAATACGAAATGGAATTTTGGGCGCAAATGAATAGAGCTCTTTCCTATAATGTTGAGGACGGTAGTAGCTATGATATAAAAAAAGTGCTCTTAAAGATGTTACGTGACGATAAGAACATTGAGTATAGAGATAAGCTCTATTATGCTCTAAGTAAAATTTATTACCAAGAAGGTAGCGAAGAACGGCAAATCAGTTCACTAATGCTCTCCGCTCAGTCTAGTGTTGAAGATAATTATCAAAAGGGGCTTTCGTTTCTCGAATTAGCTGAAATACATTTTGCTCGACCTGAGTATATCCCCGCCCAGGCATTTTATGATAGCACGGTTCAGTATATTCCTGCTGACTTCCCGAATCGGGAAGAAATCGTTAACATAAAAAACAGCTTAACAGAACTGGTAGAAAACATTCTAATCATTGAAAGAGAAGACAGTTTACTCGCCTTATCTGAAATGTCAGAGGATGATTTAGATGCATTTATTGATGAAATAATTGAACAGCGTGTTGCTGAGGAAGAAGCACGTCGTGAAGCTCAGGAAAACCAATCTACAAGCTTTAATGATGGTGGGTTTCAAAATGAAGTGTCAAATGAAAAAGGAGCTTGGTACTTTTACAATGACAAAACTATTTCTCTTGGAAAACAAGAATTTGCAAAACAATGGGGCAATAGACCTAATGATGATAATTGGCGTAGAAGCGATAAATCAAGTATAAGCCTTGATGAATTAGGTTCCTTTAATGAAACTGCTGCGGATAGTGTTTTATCTGGGCTTAGTGATAAGTCAAAATATATGAAAGACATACCCTTCTCACCTAAAGCAAAATCAAAGGCTAACGAAAATATCGTAGAAGCATATTATGCCTTGGGTATAATTTATAAAGAAAAAATGGACGACAAAAAGCATGCAATTAGTGCTTTTAGAAACCTGCTTTCTCGGTATGACACATCAAAATATCAAATTAACTGTCTGTATCAATTATATAGAATGTATTTAAATGAGAATAGACTAGATTCTTCAAATTATTACAAAAATTATATTTTAGGTAAATATCCAAATTCTGATTACGCAAAAATCATAGACGACCCTGATTATGCAAAAGACATGAATTCTAAAAAGAAGGCAGCGCTTCAGGCTTATAAAAAAGCCTATTACTATTACACTCGTGGCTTTTATTCTGCCTGTATTACTGAGTGTGATAAAGCTGCAATTGAAATGCCCGATAATCACCTTGCTACTAAATTTAATTATCTAAAAGCACTGAGCGCTGTAAACACACGCGACAAAAAAGATCTAATTGCCAGTCTTGAACAGTTTAAAAAAGAAAATGCAGGAACATCTGAGGCCAAAGACGCAGAAGAAAGAATTAAAATTCTAAAAAGTGAGAAGAAAGTTGAAGCTAAGGACCTCCCTCCACCAGATTATATGTTTGAAAAAAATGGACGTCATCTAGCTGTGATGCTATTGCCTGTTGAGGGAACTGAAATTGAAAAAATTAAAGAACGTATTGACAACTACAATAAAGCATATCATGGTACTTTAAAGCTTTCAATAAGTGCCGTATTATTGGACAAAGAAACCCATATGATCTCGATAAAGCAATTTGAAAACTCTAAAACTGCAGTCGACTATTTTTCTGATTTTTCAAAAAACAGGACCAGTCTCAAAAAAATTAATGAGTTAGAAAACGATTTCTTTGTGATTAGTTATACCAACTATGCTCTGTTTTTTCAAGACAAAAGGATTGAAAGTTACCTTGAATTTCACCAAAACAAGTATGAACTTTAGATTGTTGATAATTTTTATATTTGGCGCTTATAAAAATTCAAATGTTTAAAAGTTCGAAATCTATGGCTAAGCAAACGGAATTAGAAGGTACTAGAAATCATATTTCTGCAGGTACCACAATTAGCGGTGATATTGAGACTAGTGGCGATATCCGTTTGGATGGTAAGCTTATCGGTACAATCAACAGTAACGGAAAGGTTGTTATTGGGGAAGGCGGTAAACTAGAAGGAGAAATAATCTGCACCAATGCTAATATTTCTGGAACCGTTCAAGGGAAAATTTCCGTAAAAGAGCTTTTATCGCTTCAAGCAACGGCAAATATCAATGGCGATATGGAGACGGGGAAGCTGTCAATTGAACCTGGTGCAAACTTTACAGGTGCATGCAGCATGGGGGCTACCGTTAAAGATATCAATCAAATTTCTGGAAATCAGAAAGGAAAAACTGCCTAGAACCAACCTTTTGTTCAAAACGTTCGTCTTATTTTTCATCTACCCCTTGCTATTTTTTGTTAATTCCGTAAATTTATGCAGTCTTAAAACTGCTAAATATGGAAATCCTACACAATGCGCTTAAATTACCATTCAAGCTTTTTCTTGAATATTCCCAACAAAATGAATTCCTGTACATAATAGTTGCCCTGATTGCGACTTTTGGAATCTTGGGTCAATGGGTATTATATTATAAATGTGATTTACCTGGCCACGCTTCTGTTGTTCCACTCTGGAATATAGTAGTCTTCTTGAAAATAATGGGAAGACCAGCATGGCAGGTGATTATTTTCATTATTCCTCCTCCTATAGTATTTTACGTTGTATATACTGGAGATACTTCCATAGCTGCAAATATCGCCCTGATTAGTATGCTGTCTGTATTTCTGATTTTCACTATTACACTTTACATAGAACTATGCAAGTGTTTTGGAAAGCGTTCTTTTATTGACTATGTCCTCGTGTTAGTCTTTAACGGGCTTTACGTTATGTATTTAGGAATGTCTGGTGATACCGAATACTTAGGTCCTCTTTATGGGAAAAACAAACAGAGCATTAAATCGAAGGCTTAGCTATAAAAAAGCGCTTTTAATTCCGTCGCTTCATTCGCTGTCATTCTTCCTGCGAGAATTAGACTCAGTTGTCTGCGTCTAAGAGCAGCATCGTAGCGTGATTTTTCTTCTTCACTTTCAGGGGTAAGCTCCGGCACATCTATAGATTTTCCTATTTGATCGACGGCTACAAATGTGTAGATAGCTTCATTACATTTAGTTTTCTCTGCTGTTAAACGGTCTTCAACATAAACATCCATAAATACTTCCATCGAAGAAGTAAACGCTCGTGTTACTTTTGCCTCAATCGTAACGATGTCACCAAGTGCTATAGGATGATTAAATGAAACATTATTGACTGCTGCAGTCACTACAACTCTTCCGCAGTGACGATGCGCCGCAATAGCAGAGGTAATGTCCATCCAACTTAATAATTGGCCTCCCATTAAATTCCCCAATACATTTGTATCATTGGGAAGCACTATTCTACTAGAAGTTGACAGTGATGCCATTGCTGTTTTTGAGCGCATAATTTTCTTTTCGCAAATTTAAATCTTCTCGTGCCCCGGAATCATGCCATAGGTTGCTTTAGGGTTATTTTTACCAAAAATTATCTGAATGTATTTTCTATACACCAAAGCGTTTCATCTTATCTTCATAGTAACTTGGTTTGCTGGGTTATTTTATATCGTTCGGCTGTTTATATATCATACAGAAGCCCAGGAAAAAGAAGACTTAGAAAAAACCATTCTTTCTAGCCAGTTTGATATTATGGAAAAACGCCTTTGGTTTGGTATCACCTGGCCTTCTGCCGTTTTAGTTCTTATTTCTGCTGCAGTAATGTTGTATCACAGCCCAAGCTATTTAACTCAACCCTTTATGCAAGTTAAACTCACCTTTGTCCTTGGACTATATCTTTATCACTTATACATCCATAAAATTTATAAAGAAATACAATCCGGCTTATTTAAAATGAGCAGCAAAAAGTTGCGCGTATTCAACGAAATTGCTACTGTCTTTTTAGTTGCAATTGTTTTTATAATCATTCTTCGCGATCAAATAAGCTGGATTTGGGGCTTACTTGGGATATTTACTTTTGCATTTTTATTATGGGGAGCAATATCATTGTATAAAAAAAGTCGAAATAAAAACCGTTGATAACCAACGTTTAAGGAGGGTTTTACGTGTGTAATTATACTACGCTATGAATAGAATTTTAATCCTTGTACTTTTTATCGGATTTAGCCTTGCAGGTAAGTCACAACTACTTGGTGTTGATACTCCTCCATATTCTAGATTTCTTGGAGAACTAGCAGGTTCAAGTGCTGAAATAAGCGGAACAATTTTAGTCGCTGGAGTTCCTGCAGATTCTGTTTGGGTGTCTGTTTTCAGGGAGTCTAGACCAAATATCCTGCAGTTTATTAAAGCTACACAAACCAATTCAAGCGACGGAACTTATCGAATTGAAGATTTAGATGAAGGAACCTATTATCTTTCTGCAGAACCCATGACTTATTCTTTAAGAAAAGGATTTGCGCCAACTTATTTTGGAGATAGTGCGGTTTGGTCATTGTCTAAAGCTTGCTTCATTCAGGGAACTGTTTCTAATAAAAACATCAATTTGACACCAATTGTATCATCAACAGGAAACGAAGGTTTTTCTGGCTCGATTAAATACAGTAGCAATGTACCTGGATATAACGAAGGTGACCCTGTAATTGATGCGGCATTATTCATCTACAATGTAGAAAACGAATTAATAGCAATGACCAATTCTGACGGTTTTGGCTTATACTCATTCTCTGATTTACCCAATGAACAAATCGAGGTAATTGTAAACTCTCCAGGAAAAAAGTCTTCTGGATTGATTGTTAATCCATCAAAATTAAATAATGATTTAACTTTTTGGGTTTCTGGAAGCAGGTCATACGGTCTAACTGATGCGTTAGATGTTGAAGAAGAAGTTCAAACGGTGACAAGCCAAATATTTCCTATCCCTGCTAAAACCACTCTTACTATCAATAATCAAAACAATTATCAATCCCTGCGTATTTATGACATTTCCGGATCATTGCTGTTGAGTGAAGGCCTAAGTCATGGGTATAATCAAATAAGTATCTCTTCTTTTGATAATGGAACGTATATTCTCCACTTAATTAGTGAACAGACGACATTTAATCAAACACTAATAGTAGAATAAAGAAAAGTCAAAATTGTATTAATCAGTAGTTTATATTTGTATTAGATCATATTTACTCAATTGGAAATAAGTAACGAAATATTAGAAGGTTGTATTGCGAACAAACGCAAGTCACAATTTTTACTTTATAAGCAGTGCTACAGCATCCTTTTAAGCATCTGCTTGCGTTACGAAAACAACAAAGAAGACGCTGAATTCCTTCTTAACCAGGGGTTTATGAAAATTGTAACTAAGCTTTCTACCTTCAAAGGTGATCGACCATTCGAAGCTTGGATTAGAAGAATAATGATCAACACCATAATCGACGACTACCGAAAAAACAGTAAAGAGAAAAGTATTATTCAGTTTAAGGATATCCAGAATGATGGAACCGAAAACCTTTGGGTTGAATACAATGCTGCTGATTTAGAGTTTGAAGCAGAAGAGCTGTTAGGGTTTATTGACAAACTGCCAACTGAAAGTAAAAAGGTATTTGTCCTGTTTGCTATTGATGGTTATTCGCACAAAGAAATTGCTGAAATGCTTGGTATTTCAGATGGAACATCAAAATGGCACGTATCATTTGCTAGAAAAAAATTAAGGGAGTTAATCGCTCAATCTGTTGAACAAGAAGCTCAAAGGGCAGGGAGCTTATGAGCAGCAAAAGCAATATAGATAAGCTGTTTAAAGACGGATTAGGCAATCCCTCTCCTCATTCATTTAATGAAGACGCGTGGAATAACATGAACTCTATGCTCAATGAGCGCGATAAGTTTTCTTGGATGAGCCTTGGGAAATTAGCATCTGCAGCCCTTTTCCTTAGCACTTTGTTTATCGGAAGTACAATTCCAGACGCTCAATTGATTGCTAGTTCAGAAACAACAACTCAAAGCAATGCGGTAAGTTCAATACGGCCATTTGCTAAAACCTCCACTACTCTAGAGTCAAACTCGTCAAGCCTATTTGGATCGAAAGATAACGCTTCGTTTTTTACCAGCGCTGATTCTGATATCAGTGGCAATAAAATTCCAGAAAATGGAGAATCAAATAAAACTCTTATTGCAATGTATGGCCGTAACAACAGTATTGCCCCTATTGCTTCTAAAGCATCAAATAACGTTGTCTCTTCATTAGCAAAACAAGAAACAAGTTACGATGGGGTAGTGTCTAAAAAACAAGCCGAAAACCCTTCCTTAAATTCTGATATTTCAACTATAAGTAAAATTACACCTAGTTCTCTAGAAGCATTTAACGTAGAATTTCCAGAGTATGGTTTTGACCCAGTAGACGCCTCGACCATGCCTAAGAACTACATACAATCGCTTTCAGTTTTTGGTGGAATTACACTCGAAAATGGCCTAGGCTCTGCCAGTCAGCTTTCAACAAATAATTTGCTGTACACTGCTGGCTTTTATTACAACATTGAGGCTACTCCAAATATTTCAGTTTCAACTGGGTTAGGATATAGAACTAAATCTGGAAAAGGAATTGAACTCAGCCGAACTCAAACTGAGTATGGATTTGGAAAATCTCAAACTACAGAAACACTTGCTTTAAATCGTTTACATTACATTGATTTACCAATTGAAGTTCGTTATGACATCAAGGGGCATCACAGTGTTTTTGGAGGCGCGAGCATAAGTTATCTAGCAGGTGTAAAAAGTGCTATTGCTAAAACTCACGATGAAAGCTTTCAGTCCTCAATAAGTTCAGTAGAAAATACATGGAACTATAAGGATGGTCTCAACAAATGGGATGCTGGAGTAAGAGTAGGGTATGATTATAACCTTGGCCAAAACCTCTCAATAGGCGGAATGGTGCAATATGGCTTAATGGATATTACTAGCAACGAAACATTTGATGTTCAAGACAATAGCAACAACCTGGAAGTACGTGTTACTTTAAAATATACTCCATTCAGATTCTAATGAAGCAATTGTTCTACATATTAGTTATTCTGCTTTCTGTAAGTTCTTGCAAAAAAGATGAGCTTCAAGAAACCTTGATTGACGCGCCAGACTTTTTTGTTTCGGGGACAATTGGAGGCGCTCAGTTGAACTTAATTGCCGGAGATCATCAATATTATATGTATAGCTCTTTTGAAGAAAAAGAAAATGCAATTCCTAAATTTATCGGTGAATTAAAAACCGAAGGTTGTGAAAATAACTGCGCTGAATCGTTCACTCTGATTTTTACAGATGAAAAAGAATCCGCAGAAAGTATTGCATCAGAACCTGAATTAAGAACAGGCTTTAAGGCATTCACAAATACTAATGCAGGTAATGAATACCTTGTTACATTTAATCCAGATGAATCTTTTACCAGCAGGGCAGTTGAAGTGGAATACGAATGGGAGTTCGGTGATGGAACTATTAGCCATGAAAAGACACCTAGTCATTTGTACGTTGGTGATCTAAATTTTTACGATGTTAAATTGAGCGTAAAAACTTCAAAAGGTTGTCAAAGTGAAATTCAAAATCGTGTCTTTATTAAAACAGAAGCAACAACCGATTTTATAATAACACAAACTCAGCGCTCTCTTTCCTTTGAGCCAGAAGTGGAATCCATTACTCCATTAAATTATTTATGGGAATTTGAAGGCGGGAGCACGGCAAGCACTCCTTACGTAGATTATCAAACTGATCCTAAAAAAGGAATTGAAAAGGTTTGTTTGACTGTAACTGACGAAAATGGAGTGCAGTCTCAACGTTGCAAAAATCTTGTTTTAAAAGAAGAATATGCATTTTGTGCCGCTAATTATTCTTTTAAAAGTGGCTCGAGAGAAGATCCTAAAGGCGATTTGCAATTGGGAACAGTTTATTTGAAATACACTGATGCTGGAGGACAAGAATATTATTCTAGGCCAAATCTCACTAATTCAAACGAATTTGAACTTACTTCAATAGAAGACTACCAAGAAAATGAATTAGGAATGTCAACTAAAAAAATTGAGTTTACTGCCAACACCGTCTTATCCACCTCGTCAGGAGAAACGATATCTTTAGAAAACGTTAGTGGCTCAATAGCCATAGCTTATCGCGCCAAATAACCACTCTTTACCCGCACACGGTTCAGTACTTCTTTAGCTGTAATTCTTGCTTTTTCAGCACCTTCCCTTAACACGTTATCTATCTCACTGCGGTTCTCCATATATTGACTGTAAAGGGTCCTTTGAGTGTTATACTTTTCCAAAATCAGCTCAAAAATATCTCGCTTAACATGACCAAAGCCATATCCACCTTCAAGATATTTTTTGCGCATTTCACCTACCTGATCATCAGATGCTAGCAATTTATAAATTGCGAAAGCATTGCATATCTCAGGATCTTTTGGATCTTCCAGTAGAGTTGAATCGGTAACAATTTGGTTCACTTGCTTTTTTAGTTGCTTTTCAGGTAAGAATATGTTGATAATATTGTCTCTCGACTTACTCATTTTACGTCCATCTCTTCCTGGCACCAACTTGGTTTCCTGCTGAATTAAATCTTTCGGAATTACAAATGTTTCCCCTTTTTGATGGTTAAATCGGCTAGCTACATCGCGCGTCATTTCTAAATGCTGCATTTGATCTTTTCCTACAGGTACATAATCGATATCATACAATAATATGTCTGCTGCCATAAGCATCGGATAAACAAAAAGGCCCGCATTTACATCTGTTAGACGATCTGCCTTATCTTTAAATGAATGCGCTAACGTAAGTCGTTGGTATGGATAATAACAGCTTAAATACCAAGACAATTCAGCCGTTTCGGGAACATCGCTTTGGCGGTAAAAAACCGTTTTACTAGGATCCAATCCAAAGGCTAACCAAGTAGCAGCAACACTATAAGTATTATTACTTAATTCTTCGCCATCCTTAATTTGGGTCATGGAGTGCAAGTCGGCAATAAACAAAAAGGATTCATTTTTTGGGTCGTTTGCCATTTCAATTGCTGGAACTATTGCACCCAAAATATTACCCAAATGAGGTGTTCCTGTACTCTGTATCCCTGTTAGTATTCTTGACATTATCGAATTTTATCCTGCAAAGTTAAACTTCGACTAAGTTAAAATAGAATTTCTTCTCCGATTCTATGCACGAATGACATCGTGACTAATTTAAAATCCAAGTTTTAATATGCTATATTTATTCTTGAATTTAAAACACATGTTTTATGTTTATTAGACTTTTCATTGTTGTTTCAATATTGCTTTCAAGTTTATTGAGTAGCTCCCAATTTGCACCAGTAGGTTCTGTATGGCATTATAATATTGGACTTAATCACCCCTTTAATGGTTTTACAAAAAAAGAGAGTATTAAGGATACCTTGATTTTGGGAGTCAAGTTAAGAAAATATGTTCAGGCCCTTGTTCTTATCCGGTTTATGTAGCTCAAACAAACGATACTGTATTCATATATAGAGAAGATCAAAATGCGTTTGTTAAACTTTTCTATTACGGTGGTAAGGTTGGGGATACTTTATATTTAAATGTTCCTCAAAAGGGATTAGGTAATGATTCCTCTCATTATAAAGTGCTGCTAACAAAGGTTTTTAATACGATTATTGATGGTAAGTCGTACAAAACATATCGCCATAACCACAATGATATAGCTTTAGGAAGTACATTCATTGAAGGGGTCGGGTTTACATCTGGATTTTTTCCATTTTTGGGGTCTATAACTTTAAACACGCACCCTGGTTTAAGATGTTTCAATGACAATGTCGTGGACCAACAATTCAAAGACATTGCTTGCGATGCACATGGTCTTTCATTTGACGAGCTATCAAGCAATAACAAACAAGCCTTATTTGCTTTTCCAAACCCAGCAAGTAACTCCGTAACCATAGGTTCGAAAAATTTAGAATCTGTTTCTCAACTAAAAATGGTTAGTGCTAGCGGCGTTACGGTATTTGAAAACAAACTCGCCTCGTTTCCATTAGAAATAAATACCGCTAACCTCCCTGTTGGAATTTACTTCGTCTTGGTTTCCACAAAAAACAATGAAAGTCTCGTCCAGAAAATTGTATTGAAGTAGTTTACTGAATGGGCGTAAAAAAGTTATTCTCGATACAATCCCGTAGCCTCGGGATCACTCGAATTGACACTTTTTTTAGGCTACTTTTGTCTTTCAATGTCAATTGGAAAAATCATAAAGCGCCCGTTTATTATCCTTTGGAAAATCTATTTTTTCATTTGGTTCCTAATCTCTATGGTTATCGTATACCCTATGTTTCTTTTCCTTTTTGGAAAGAAAAAACGGTATAAAACAGCCTTCAAACTCAAAAAAATATGGTCGTGGTTCCTGTCCTTAATAACTGGAGTTGTCCTTATTAGAAAAGGCATGGAAAACTTTCCAGAACCTCCTTATGTACTGGTGGGTAACCACAGCAGCTACTTTGATATTATTTTAATTTATCCCCTAGTGCCTGATTATTTTACCATAATTGGCAAAGCGGAAATTATGAACTGGCCATTATTCAATATTTTCTTTACCAAAGGAATGAATATTCCTGTTGACAGAAGAAGTAGAAAAAGTGGACATAATGCCTATTTGAGATCGGTAGAAGAGTTACAAAAAGGCAACAGTATGGTATTGTTTCCTGAGGGCACAATACCTGTTGATGTGCCTAATATGAGACGTTTTAAAAATGGCGCTTTTAAATTGGCGATAGAAGAGCAAGTGCCTATTGTTCCGGTAACCTTTACTCAAAACTACAAACGATTGGAAAACGGAGGCTTTCTAAAGGCTCCTGCTTCTCCTGGTTTGGCTCACGCAATCGTTCATCCTGCTATCGAAACAAAGGGAATGACCGAAAAGGATATAGTAGATTTGCGCGACCGAGTATTTAATATAATTCAGAATGCAATTCCGAAACGATGAAAATAGATAACAAACTAGTAGATAAACTTTCAGGTCTTTCTAAACTTGAGTTTGAGGGTGACGAAAAAGAGGCTATTAAAAACGACCTAAATCGAATGTTAGATTTTGTCGAAAAACTGCAGTCTGTTCCTACAGATGGTGTTGAGCCATTGATTTACATGACCGATGAAAAAGGTAAAACTCGTTCTGATGAAAGTAAAGTTACCATTTCAAAAGAAGAGGCCCTGAAAAATGCCCCTCAAAAAGATAGTTTTTACTTTAAGGTTCCTAAGGTTCCTAAGGTTATTAAGAAAGGTTAGTATTGGTATACCAGCGATTCAGAGAAACCCTGAACGCTAATTACAACCTTTCCGCTTCCACCGATTCCCTGCAGTTTTTTAATGTCAAATTTGAAGTCTCTTTCTGTTTCTTCGCTGCTTTCACAATTTATATCCAACGATTTTAGCATTAAATTGACTTGAGGGGGACTGCTTTTTTTAGCTTTTCCGTTGTACATCAAATCAAAGCGTGATTGCTCACAACCTTTAAATTTAACACGTACCGACAGACACTCGTTTTCCATAAAAATTTTAGTCACAGAAACATTTTCAGCTAAAGGCGTGAAAACGTCAGGAGTCGTCACCACTAATTCTTTACAGGTAATCTCTGCAACTGATGGTGTTGAGCGAACCTTGCAACTAGATAGTGAAACTACCAACCCTAAAATCAATAAATAACTTAATACTCTCATTCTACAATCAATTTTTTGTTCAACAACCTATTCTCATCAGTTACAATTTGTACCAAATAAAAACCTTCTGACCATTCCGAAACATCGAAAGTAAGTCCAGAAGCAGTTTCACCTTCAAGCTTTAATACTTCTACTCCCTGGCTATTAAGTACCAGCACTTGCTTTGCCTTTAGAATTCCTAGATTTAAATTAACTGTGCTATTTGATGGGTTAGGGAAAACTGAAATTCTGTCTTCTAAACTGTGCTGAACACCTTCCATACTCAGCGCTGTTTCACTGCAAGGCCAATCTATTCCTTCAATACTTTTTGCATGGTTACTTCCATCTAAATGAGAAAATAATGTTGTTGCTGAATCAGAACCGACATATCCAAAAGCCAAGCTAAATTTCCCGAAATAATCCGGAAAACTTGGGCTAACGCCCTTATCGGTATCTTCTTTACAAGCAGATGCTCCGCCTGTTAATTGGCCAATAACTAAACCTTTATTATTCCACAATGAAGAACCACTAGACCCTGGCTCTGATACCCCATAACCATTGTCTGTTGAAGACCAGTATACCTGCCAGTGAGTGTCTTCGCCAAAGTTCGCATCCCATTCCGATTCAATTATAGCGATTTTGTAAGTCGAAATCTTTTTAATGTCTCCTGCAGGATGATGGATCATAACGCCACTAGGACTTGTCTCATCATAATTTTGCCATCCTGCAAAATATGGTGCATAAAAGCTATCAATATCCTTTGATAGCTTTAGCAATAGCGCATCAGCTCCACCAGAACCTTTTCTTCTTGTATTTGCAATTCTTTTACAGCCAGTTATTTCACCAATAGAAACATCTCGTTCTCTTGGATTTCGACAATCGGTTCCTTCGTAATTAAAGTAGAATTGCCAATCGTCATAGTTTTCTACGCTAGCTTCTTGTCCCTCAACTGCCCTGCAATGATCTGCCGTTAGTACATATGGCGTGCAATCTTGTTGTGTATTATTCATTATAGTTCCAGTACACCAACCTTCAAAATTTTGAATCCGCATTTTTATTCTTACAACTGCTCTTTGTTGTTTTCTCCAGTCATCTCCTTCATCACAATTCACGTTTACCTCGCAGCTTTCTGAATCATCAAAATCTCTCGATCCAAATTCATTTTCAGAATCTGTAATACGGGGTTGGTTCTCTGGATTGGTTAGGTCTCCGAAGTTGAATCCCAATTCATTTATTGAAAACCGCGGCTTTATCGATATGTTTTTATCATAAACAGTAGTTATTCTTATAAAGTCACCTTCAATCATATAAGGAGTAAGCTTTTCATTTCGAACGTCATCAAATGTGAACGGTCCTTGGATTTGGCTTCCATTGGCATTGCTGACATATAACTTTGCCCCAATTGGCAAAAAAACCTCCGTCAAATACGCAGTAAGCCCTTTTACTCCATTGGTTTTTATCTCAATAGATTTTTGTTCTAGGTTGTCATTAATAAGTTCGGCCTTACCTAACGATTCATTTATAGAAACAGCGACAATTTTCCCCATTGGAACCAATGTCCGATTCATTTTTGCAGAAACCTGCATATTCAAAAGATCCTCCGTTTCTGGGGCCTCTAGTTCTATTACGTTTTGCTGTACAACCTCGATTTGTTTGATAAAACTCGGTGTATCTGGCTTATTTACTTGAGCCAGTAAGGCTATCGGAGCAAGTAGTAAGCCTAAAATCTTAACTTTCATTCAATTCTATTTGGTGTAAAAATACACACAATGCTATAGAATCATTCTTGAAAATTATATTTGTAAAAAGATAAATTATGGAAGGGAAAATAAATTCAGACAAAGCCCCAAAGGCGGTTGGCGCATATCCTCATGCTCGTAAAGTGGGCAATTTATTATTTCTGTCCGGTGTAGGGCCAAGGGTTGCAAAATCCAATGAAAATGACAGTGCTGTTCCTGGGTTAAAGCTAGATCATAATGGAAACTTTGAAGAGTTTGATTTTGAAGCTCAAGTTCACAGCGTTTTCGCAAATGTTAAGGCGGTTTTGGACTCTTCAGGATCTAGTTGGGAGAATCTTGTAGACGTGACCGTTTTTTTAGTCGATATGAAGCGTGATTTCAAGACCTTCAATAAAATTTACGCTGAATATTTCCAAGAAAACCAACCTTGTAGAACTACTGTTGCAATTAATGCTCTTCCTACACCTATTGCCATTGAACTAAAATGTATTGCTACTGTTTAGTAAGCTCTGCTTATCGATTGTCCCTAATAAATTAGGGGTTATAGCAATATTGCTCCACTTGTGTATTGTCTACTATTAATTGCAATAGCTATGATTTACATTTGATAAGTGAGCACAAAAAAACGGTTATACATTATTTGCCAATCCATAGGTTGGGGAAGCTATATTCTAATAGCTTATTTCCTTAACCAACTTAGTGGCGTATCGCTTTCTGCTGCTCTTATCTTAACTCTTGTTTCTGCCTTTCTACTTGGAATGGGTATTAGTCATTTGTACAGAGAAATTATCATCAGAAACGACTGGTTAAAACTTAACATTCCTCGCATGATTCCGCGGTTTATAATTGGCTCGCTAGCAATGGCCGTGTTATTTCAGCTTGCGTATTCTGGTTTGACTTACTTCATATTTGCAGGAAAAAAGGTATTAAACACAGCAGTTGTATTTCAAGAATTGGCCGGCTGGATGATCCTTTTTACGCTGTGGTCTCTTATTTATTTCTTTTACCATTTCTTTAAAAATTACAAAGCCGAAGAAATAAAAAACTTAAGGTGGGAGGCCGCTCGAAATGAAATAGAGCTGAACAAGCTAAAATCTCAACTCAACCCGCATTTCATTTTTAATTCCATGAATAGCATTCGGGCTTTGGTAGAAGAAAACCCAAAGATTGCTAAGAAAGCAATTACTCAACTATCTAATATTCTTCGGAGTAATATGCTTATGGGAAAACAGCGACTCATCCACTTTTCGGAAGAACTAAAATTGGTTCACGATTATTTAGCAATCGAAGGCTATCGTTACGAAGAAAGGTTGAGTGTTTCCTTTGACATTTCTCCAAATAGCAAGCACATTATGATACCTCCGCTTATGATTCAAACACTGGTAGAAAACGGAATAAAACACGGTATTGCGCATTTACCAAAAGGAGGGAGTTTGGCTATAGTTGCTGAGTTGGAAAAAGACTATTTAATTATTTCCATTACCAATAGCGGGCAGTACGACGCAAATAAAAAAACGGAGACCGGCTTTGGCATTGAAAACACAAAGGAACGACTAAGGCTCTTATTTTCAGGAAAAGCTTCATTCGAAATAAAAAATAAAAACAAAACTGAGGTCATTTGCATTGTCAAGCTACCTCAAAATATTGACGGAAATGAAAATTAAAACCATTGTAGTTGATGATGAGAGACTGGGAAGAAAAGAACTGCTTTCTTTAATTGAGCAGCATTCAAACTTAGAGGTAATTGCAGATTATGGAAATCCGGAAGAAGCAAGACAAGGAATAGAAGATTTACAACCCGACCTGTTGTTTCTTGATATTCAAATGCCAGGTAAAAATGGTTTTGAGCTGCTGGAAGAATTAGAACGGGTTCCTCACGTAATATTCGTTACTGCTTACGATGAATTTGCAATTCAAGCATTTGAGGTAAATGCTATGGATTACATTCTAAAGCCTGTAGAAGAAGAGCGTTTCACCAATGCGGTCAATAAAGCAATAGAATTAATTTCCGAAGAAAAGAAACAGCTTGAAAATCCCAATTCAAAAGAGCTTACGGGCGATGATCAAGTGTTTTTAAAAGACGGGGAGCGTTGTTGGTTTGTGCATTTGCGCGATGTGGAAAAATTTGAAAGCATAGGAAACTATGTCAAAGTCTATTTTAACGGAAACAAGCCATTAATACTGAAATCTCTAAATAACTTGGACAAACGACTGAGCGATAAAGAGTTTTTCAGGGCTAATCGAAAGTTTATAATTAACCTAAAGTGGATTCAGAAAATTGATCCTTGGTTTAATGGGGGAATGCAAGTTGAACTTAAAACCGGAGATAAAATAGAGATCTCAAGAAGGCAAGCATCACGGCTTAAAGAAATGATGAGTCTTTAGTTGTAGACTTGCAACATGAAGGCTTCGAATGTCACGTTGATTTTTTCTGTTGCGCTCCTATTGATCGTAACTTCAAACGTTAATTGGTATTCGGTAAGCTGGAAAGACTTTTTGGAATCTGATGCAAAGGGTTATTATGCTTACTTACCAGCTACTGTTGTATATCAAGATTTAAATTTTGGTTTTTTCGATGAAATAGAGCGTGTCAAGTACAAAAACGCAAGTGATATCTACGATTATAGAAAAGAGCATGACGGGTTTTACATTAACAAATATTACTGTGGAACTGCATTTGTGCTCGTTCCTTTTTACCTAATTGCTCACTGGCTAAGTATACTATTAGGGTACGATTTAGACGGTTACTCCTACCTCTATGCAATATTCCAAACCATAGGAGCTGTCTTCTATTGTGCTTTGGGTTTGTTCTTTTTAGCGCGCCTACTTTCCTTCTATCGGATTAATGAAACCAATAAATCAATAACGTTAATCGCACTATTATTTGGTTCCAATCTCTTTTATTATACTGTTGGTGAGTTGGGCATGTCGCACGTCTATTCTTTCGCTTTTGTTGCTGGATTTATCTTTTTTATAAAACGATATTTCGAAAAAACAGCTTCGCGGGATATTATACTAGCCTCAATTTTCCTTGGTATAATTATTTTAATTCGACCGGTTAACGGTTTAATTATTTGTCTTATTCCTTTTTTAGCTGGAAGCTATTCCGGCCTTAAAAGAGGATTCTTAGCTCTGAAAAAGCACTTTTTAGCTTTGATTATTTCTGCAATTGTTTGTTGTGCAATTGTTTCAATTCAGCTTTTCATTTACAAAATCCAAACAGGGTCATTTTTCATATATTCTTATGATGGTGAGGGATTTAACTTTCTAAATCCGCAAATTTTCGACTTTCTATTCAGCTACAAAAAAGGCCTCTTTGTATACACACCTATGTGTTTTTTAGCTCTTTTTGGACTTATTCCACTCTATAAGAAATCAAGGTTTCAGTTTTATTCTCTGGTTGAATTTCTAATCGTGGTTACCTACGTATTGTCTTCTTGGTGGTGCTGGTATTATGGCGGCAGTTTCTCAACCCGCGTCTTTGTTGAATATTTACCTGTCTTTGCCCTATTATTAGCAATAAGCCTTCAATATATAAAAGAAAAAGTCGCGAAAATTGCGATTAGATCTTTCATCGTCGTGTTAATTGTTGTTTGTCAAATTCAAACCTTTCAATATCGGTACTATGAAATTCACTGGGCAGAAATGACCAAAGAGATGTATTGGGATGTTTTTCTTAGGGTGGACAAGCTCATGGAGAAATAAAAATGGCCACTCAATTCTTTGAGTGACCATTTTTTGTAGCGAGAGAGAGATTTGAACTCTCGACCTCCGGGTTATGAATCCGACGCTCTAACCAACTGAGCTACCTCGCCATAAGTGGTAAAGTTGCCTGTTCCTTACAATTAAGTTTTGGAGAAGCTTCTTCGCCCTATTTTGGGGCTGCAAATATATATTTTTCATAGCGCCTTATCCATTGATAATTGATATAAAAAGAGCAATTAATGTATTTTCGCCTTATCGTGAATTACGCTTTAAGTCATAAATCCTATTTACCATTTTACATCACCTATCTCCTCTTTCTGGTTTTAGGTGGAATATTTCTTTTTGTAACCAGTAGAGAAAACTCTCATCTAATTCTCAATCAATTCTTTTACGACTCGCTGCACTCCTTTTTTAAATACATAACTCATATTGGCGATGGTTTGTTTGCAGTAGCAATCATACTCTTTGTCCTCTTTGTGAATTATAAATCAGCCCTTCAAATCGGATTAACCGCAATACTTGCTGGAGGCGCCACTCAACTGCTTAAAAACTTTGTGTTTGACTCTTATGATCGTCCATCATGGTTCTTTAAACATTTCAGTGAAAATAGTATTCAGACTATTGACGGAATGGAATTGAATATTCACAATAGTTTTCCATCCGGCCACACTACAACTGCCTTTGCTCTATATGTGTCATTATTGTTATTGATCAAAAACCCTAAATGGACGGTTTTATTTACTCTACTAGCATTCGCTGCTGGCTATTCTAGAGTGTATTTATCACAACATTTTTTTATTGACATATACTTTGGGTCCCTAATGGGAACGGTATGGGCGCTCCTGATCTTCGCGTTTTTAAGCAAAAAAAATAAGCCTTGGTTTAACAAAAGTTTGATAAATCGATGAATCGGTTATTACAATTGACATCTAATCAAAGCAACGCCTTAATTGGGTTTCTTGGACTCGTGATTTTTGCATCATTCAATGGTCAAAGTCATCTATTTGACTGGGACGAAATCAACTTTGCTGAGGCTGCTCGAGAAATGATAGTTACCGGTAATTATTCCTTGGTTCAAATCAATTATGAGCCGTTTTGGGAGAAACCACCGCTCTTTTTCTGGCTACAAGCTCTCTGTATGAATTTATTCGGAATCAATGAATTTAGCGCTCGATTGCCCAACGCAATTGCGGGAGCAATAACCGGAATGGTCTTATATTCTATTGGTCGAAAAAACTTTAGCAACTCATTCGGTTGGCTCTGGGCTATCGCCTACTGTACTTCCTTATTACCTGTGCTTTACTTTAAAAGCGGAATTATCGATCCTTGGTTCAATCTTTTCATTTTTTACGGAACCTATGCAACATGGAAGTCAATTTACAATTCTAATGGAAAGCACCTTCGTTGGGCTGTAATTTCCGGCGCATCAATCGGCTTAGGAATTATGACCAAAGGCCCCGTTGCATTGCTTGTTATTTTGATGGTATTTGGTGTTTTTTTTCTATGGAAACGATTTAAAGTTCCCGTTCGTTTTTCGCATTTTTCAGGTTTTACCATCAGTTTAATAATAATCGGCGGGTTGTGGTTTTTTATTGAATGGGTTAGCGGAAGGGGTCATATCATCGAAGATTTCATTACTTATCAAATCAGATTACTCCAAACACAAGACGCTGGTCATGGTGGGCCTTTTTATTATCACTTTGTTGTGCTTTTGATCGGTTGTTTTCCAATGTCCATTTTCGCGCTTGGAGGGTTCTTTATTAAACAAGAAAAGGACAGTCAACAAGATTTTCAACGAATAATGCTTTTACTCTTTAGCCTGGTTCTATTGCTGTTTTCCTTAGTAAATACCAAAATTATTCACTACTCTAGTTTGTGTTATTTTCCTTTGAGCTTTTTCGCTGCTAACTATCTAAACGGCCAATACAACAGAAATTCTAAGGAATACGCAATTCAAAAAATTGCACTTCCTTTGATTGGAAGCTTGCTTCTAATTGTGTTTTTTGCACTTCCCTATCTTGGAAATCACATAGAAATACTGCGCGAAGCCACATGGATTGATGATGATTTTGCAAAAGCTAATTTTAATGCCGAAAACTCTTGGAGTATAATAGATTATGTACTACCGTTAATTTTTGCAGGCGGACTCGCTCTCTACTTTATCATTAAAAGTTTTAGCCGTCATCTATATCTTATGGCATCAATGTTAGTGTCCTTCTTGATTATTCTTACTGCATTTGTTCCAAAAATTGAGGCTTATACTCAACGCGCCGCGATTGAATTCTACGCATCAAAAGCAAATGAAAATTGTTACGTAACTCCTGTGCACTATAAAAGCTACGCACACTTATTTTATACAAAAAAACAAAAACAAAAAAACCCAAAGCATTCAAATGTGAATTGGTTGATTGATGGTGAAACCGATAAGCCTGTTTATTGCGTTTTGAAGAACACAGAATCGTCAAAGTTTCAAGAAAAAAATACTCACTTTAAGTTATTGTATAAGAAGAATGGATTCGCTTTCTTTGAAAAAATTCAAAACAAGTAACCTCAATCACTATGTAGCTGTTTACCAATTAGCTACAACTAATTTTAATTAGATTATTATGAACAAATTAAATTTATGGGCAATTGCATTATCATTTTTAATTGCAGCATGTAGCCCTTCAAAAAAAGAGAATTCAGAAACAGGTATGAAAAAAACTCAAGATAAAAGTGGAAACACATACAGTTACGTCGAAAACGATCCAATGAAACTTCGTATTTATGAGCTTGAAAACGGGTTAAAACTCTTTTTAAGTAAGAATACAAATGAACCTACCTTCACTTCTTTTATTACTATAAAAGCAGGGAGTACATACGACCCATCTGACAATACAGGTTTAGCACATTACCTTGAGCATCTTATGTTTAAAGGAACTCCTAATCTTGGTACGGTAAATTGGGAAATGGAAAAACCTCTTCTTAACCAAATAGAAGAGTTGTACGAACTGCACAAAAACGAACCTACTGCTGAAGGTAAAAAATTACTTTACAAAAAAATAGATAGCCTTTCTTCAGAAGCGGCGAAATATGCTTCGCCTAACGAATTTGATAAGGCAATAAGTTCAATTGGTGGGAAATCAACTAATGCCTTTACTAGTAATGAAGTTACGGCATACATGAACATTATTCCAGCAAATGAAATCGAAAAATGGGTAATGTTAGAGCGTGAACGCTTTGGAAACTTAGTGCTAAGGTTATTTCATACTGAACTAGAAACCGTTTACGAAGAGTTTAATAGAGGTCAGGATTCTGATGGAAGAAAAGCTTATGCGGCTATGAATGAAGCTTTATTTGCAGGACACCCTTATGGTGACCAAACAACTATAGGTGAGCCTGAGCATCTTAAAAATCCAAGCATGAAAAATATTCGTGCTTACTGGAAAAAATATTATGTGCCTAATAATATGGCCATTTGTTTAAGTGGTGATGTGGATTATGAAAACACCGTTGATCTATTTAAAAAGCATTGGGGTGACCTGAAGGCTTCGGCGGATTTGAAACATCCAACGTTTGAAAAATTAGCTCCTATGACTGAGCCAAAATCAATTGACTTATTTGGTTCTGACAAAGAGTTTATTACACTAGCTTACCGATTAGATGGAAAAAAATCTAAAGACGCAGACTATGGCGAACTATTCGCAAACCTACTGAGTAATGGTAAAGCGGGATTAATCGATTTGAACCTTGTACAGCAACAAAAAATATTGGATGCTCGGGCTGGTGCAGATTTCATGAACGATTACGGATCACTTACTGTAAGAGCAACTTTGAGAGAAGGTCAAACAATGGACGAAGCAGAAGCGCTTATTCTTTCTCAAATTGAAAAAGTAAAAAAAGGAGAGTTTGAAGATGAAACCTTTAACGCTATTATAAATAACCTAAAGAAAGAAGAAATTCAAAGTAACGAAAGCAACTGGAGAGTTTATAAGTTGTTGGAAGCTTTTATCTCTGATATTCCTTGGAACGAGCAAACGGAAAGACTAAATCGATTGGATGCGATTGAAAAAGCCGATTTAATAAAGTTTGCAAACGAAAAATTTGGAAATAACTACGCAGTCATTAGAAAAAACTTAGGTGTAGATACAAATATCGTAAAGGTTGAAAAACCAGAAATCACTCCTATTGAAATGAATACGGATACAGTTTCAGCATACTTAGCTGAATTCAAATCAAAAGAGTCTCCAGATTTAAAACCGGTGTATATCGATTTTGAAAATGACATAAAACATGGAACGATAAACGGTAATATCACATTTGATTATATCAAAAATGAAGACAGTGAGTTATTTAACCTCATGTATATAATAGAAATGGGATCGAATCATGATAAAATTGCTAATATGGCATTTGATTATCTCCCTTTTCTAGGAACGTCTAAATACAGTGCCAGCGAATTACAGCAGGAATTATACAAGAACGGGTTAGACTTTGGCGTTTATTCTGGAACCGATAAGACTTATGTCGTTATGGGCGGATTAAAAAAGTCCACTGATAAAGGCATTGAGCTATTAGAGCATATTCTTGCAGAAGCAAAACCCGATGCTGATGCTTACCAAAAATTTGCTGAAGGCGAACTTAAAAGACGAGAAGATGCCAAATTAGAAAAAGGAGCTATTCAAAATCGCTTTTTGCCAGCTTACGCTAAGTACGGTAAGGTAAACCCATTCACCAATATTATTTCGAAAGATGAGTTGTTAGCAATTGACCCAAGTGTATTGACAAAGAAGGTGTCAGAAATTTCAAGCATGGAGCACCGTGTTTTCTATTATGGAAATGATGAAATGGATGCAATGCAAGGAAAGTTTGAGAAAATGCACCCTAAAAAAGAAAATTTAACTGCAATTCCTGCTTCTATAGAGTTGGTTGAACAAGAAACCAATGAAAACAAAATCTACTTTGTAAACAGGGTTCAAGTTCAAACAGATCTATTGTTTTTGAGTAAAGAACAAGAATTCGATAAAGAAATTATTCCTGTTGCATCATGGTTTAATTCCTATTATGGCGGTGGGTTAAGTTCTGTTTTCTTTCAAGAAATTAGAGAAGCAAAAGGATTGGCTTATACTGCATATTGTCGTTTCGATACTCCGAATGAACCTGCAAAATCCCATTATTTTAGAGGGTATATTGGGACGCAACCCGATAAGCTGAACCAAGCTCTTAGCACTGCAATGGATTTATTAACTGAAATGCCAATAATTGACAATCAAATTGAAGCAGCAAGAAACAGTATAATGAAAAGAATTGCCAGCGATAGAAAAATCAAGGATCAGAAGTACTTTTTCTATTTATCGAACCTTAAAAAAGGAATGAACTACGATAGTAGAAAGGACACGTATGATTATATAAAGACTGCGAAGCAAGATGACTTAGTAAATTTCTTTGAATCAAAAATCAAAGGGAACACCTACACCTTAATGATAATGGGCAATAAAGAAGATCTAGACCTAGAATCATTAAAGAAATATGGTGCAATTACCGAAATTTCATTAGAAGAATTGTTTGGCTACTAAGTGAAAGTACGATTCAACAAGTTTTTATATATATTGCAACCTTGTTACCATTAAGGTAAATAATTGAATTAGAGATGGCTAAAGAAAGAATAGACCTGGAATTTGCAATCAGATCAGCACCGGGAATCCTTTATAATAGATTGGTTACACCAGGAGGACTTGCTGAATGGTTTGCGGACAACGTAAAACTAAACGACGAGATTTACACTTTTGTTTGGGAAGGCATGGGCGAAGATGCTAAATTGCTAGGCAAAAGAGACCACGAATTTGTTCGTTTCCATTGGATGGATGACGATGAAGATGATACTTATTTCGAGTTTAGAATTAAGATTGATCAGCTTACTGGTGATGTTGCTCTTTTAGTAACAGACCACGTAGATGATGACGAAGTTGAAGCAAGCAAACAACTTTGGGAAAAGCAAATTGGTAAACTCAAAATGATTTTAGGTTCTTAATCATTTACAATATTGATATTTAAAAACCTTTTTCCGATTACTCGGAAAGAGGTTTTTGTTTTTTTGGCAGACCCTAAACAATAGGGACAAACTATATTTGTTTAGCATTGAATTCTAAAGTTTGAAAAAACTACACATCCTAATTTTCAAAACGTTTGTTGGTCCCTTCATCAGCACGTTTTTCATTACCCTTTTCATATTGGTAATGCAATTCTTGTGGGTTTATATCGACGAAATGGTCGGCAAGGGATTGGGTCTTGGAATTATAGTGGAATTGTTGTTTTATGCTTCTGCAAGTTTGGTTCCTCTTGCCTTACCATTAGCGGTATTACTATCTTCTATAATGACCTTTGGTAATTTGGGAGAGCAATACGAGTTAGTTGCACTTAAAAGCGCGGGAATGAGCTTGCAGCGAATTATGTTTCCGCTCATTATTTTTATGATTCTGCTGAGCTTTGGTGCTTTCGTTTTTTCTAATTCCATCTGGCCAAGCTCCAACCAAAAATTTGCTTCCATACTTTATGACATACGGAAGAAAAAGCCTGCGCTAGACATTAAAGACAATGTGTATTATAAAGAAATTGAAGGTTTTGTAATTCGTGTAAAAAACCGCAACGAAGAAACCGAAGAATTAGAGGACGTCTTTATTTATGACCATACCGAGAAAAAGGGAAATCGGCAAATTATTAGAGCTAAAACTGGACGTATAGATATGACTCCTGATGGCCTTGGGTTGAGTTTTCAACTAAATAATGGATATCTATATACCGATATGGAGGGCGCAAAGTATCCTTTTCACCGCCAGGATTTTGAAAGCAAAACCATAACATTTGACCTTTCAGGATTTAAGCTTCAACGGAGTGACGAAGAGATGTTTGCCAATAATTTTCGGATGATGAACTTCATCCAAATTATTAATCAAATTGATACCGTTGAAACACGTTACTATAATCGTCTTGGACATTTCCAAAGAAGAATGAATCAGGATATTTACCTTATTCAAGATTCTGTATTGTTGAGCGAAGTTGATACAACCAACAAAACATTAATAAGTCTTGATTGGTTTGGAAAATCGACCAAATCAGACAAATTAAAATATCTGAACTTGGCAGTAAATATTACACGAGCATCTAACTCCTATGCCACAGGATTTGCGAATGATGTAAATAACCGACATAGACATATTAGAGGACATTATATAGAGGTACATCGAAAGTTCACCTTATCCATCGCCTGTCTTATTCTCTTTTTTATTGGAGCACCTCTTGGAGCGATTATTAGAAAAGGAGGCTTGGGGATGCCGGTTGTAATTTCTATTTTATTCTTTATTCTCTTTCATATTACATCTTTAACAGGAGAGAAACTGGCAAAGTCAGGCGATTTACCAATTTGGACGGGGATGTGGCTATCTAGTTTCGTGCTTACCCCCATAGGTATATTCCTGACGTACAAAGCAACAACCGATTCTGTGATTTTAGATTCGGAATTCTATACCCGAATTATTAAAAAGCTGAGGTTTCTAATCTTTTGGAAAAAATCAAAAGATGCTGTCAAAGCCTAAATTACTAGTCTTATTATCTCGCATTCCTTATCCTTTGGATAAAGGGGATAAGTTGCGCGCCTTTCATCAAGTCAAAGATTTGAACGCTTCTTATGAAGTTATTCTATGTTGTTTGAGTACCCAAAAAACAGACCCGGAAGCAGAAAAGATATTAAACACAATTTGCAGTGAACTGAATATTATTCAATTAAAGTATTCAGGTATTCTGTGGCGTTTATTTTTGGCTTTGTTCAATGACAAACCCTTCCAAGTTGCTTATTTCTATTCACAAAAAGCGCAACAAGAATTGGATTTAATTATCGAAAAACATCTACCCAAACGATTCTTTTGCCAGTTAATTCGAGTTGCTGAGTATGCAAAAAAATACTCTGTTTTCAGTAAAACCTTAGACTACATGGATGCGCTTAGTATTGGCATGGAACGGAGGTCCGAAAAAGCACCTTTTTACCTAAAACCAATTGTAGCAATCGAAGCAAAACGACTTAGGGCCTACGAAGAAAAAATGTTTCAATATTTCGAAAAGAAAGTAATTATTAGCCAAGCAGACAAGGAACATCTAACACATTCTAACGCCACAGAAATAGCGGTAATTCCAAATGGAATTGATACAAGCTTTTTTAAATCTGAAAATCGCTCGAAGAAAACGGATGTTTTATTTACTGGAAATATGGGTTATCTGCCCAATGTAGAATCTGCTCAATATTTAGTCAAAAATATTCTGCCCATACTAAGCTCTGAAGTAGCGGTTCAAATTTGTGGAAAATCGCCTAGCTATAAAGTACGGACATTGGCTGCAACTAATGTTGAAATTACTGGGTGGGTTGATGATATACGAACCGCCTACGATGAGGCAAAAATCTTTGTGGCTCCGCTAATGCTTGGTTCAGGGCTTCAAAACAAATTATTAGAAGCAATGGCAATGGGATTGCCGTGCGTTACCACCCCTTTGGCTAACAATGCTTTAGGTGCAATCCCAGAAGAGGAAATCTTAATTGCAAGCAACGAAGTAGAGTTTAAAAGACAAATTGAGCGTTTATTATGTGATCCTGTTTTTTCCAAAAAAATAGCTGAAAAAGGCCATGCTTTTGTGACCGAGAACTACAATTGGCAGGCCTGTAATAAAACGTTAATGGAGGTTATTGAAAGTTAATCCAAGCCTCGACTTTATCAGAATCAATCAATTGCATACAGTGGAAATGTTTCTTAGGGCATTTTTTATGGCCCAACTTCGAGCAAGGTCTACAACCTAAATCTGCAACTTCCATTATTGTAGATTTATTTTGGTTTTCTGGCATATAAGGATACATTCCGAACTCCGGAATAGTGTTGCCCCAAAACGAGAGAGTCCGCTTGTTAAACGCTGCTGCAACGTGCATGAGGCCGGTATCGTTCGACAAAACTTTCGTAGCTTGTTCCACTAGGGACGCCGATTGGTTAATGTTGAATTTTCCGCAGGCATTAAAAACATTATCGCCTAACTTTTCTGAGATTAGTTTTCCGTTTACGGCATCCTCTGGACCGCCAAGCAAGACAACTGGTTTTTCAATCCTACTAAGCACCTCTATAATCTTTTCGTTGGGTAACATCTTAGTGGCATAGGAACCGCCAATTACCCAAGCTAAATAACCTGTTCGGTGAGTTTCAGGCAAGTTTTTTAAATCAACCTTATCTTTTTTAGGAATAAAATAATCAAGACCCTTTTGATCATTTTTAATATTAAATTCTGAAAGAGTTTCTAGATATCGATCTACGATATGAGTATCAGGGAGCCTATGAATTTGTTTAAAATTTACCGCCAACCACTTTTCGATATTCAACTTTGTAAAGCTCTTTGAAGGCAACTTTAGCGCTTTCTTTATTTTTCTTGATCGTAGGTTGTTGTGCAGGTCGATAACATGGGTAAACCCTTCCTGCTTCAATTCTTCAATCAACGCTTTTAAATCGTTTTCTAAAACATGAACCTTGTCTAAATAAGGGTTTGCCTCAACTACAGAAGAGAAAGCATTTTTAGTTACTAAATGAACCTCAGAATCTTCAATTTGCTGTTTCGCAATGCGAATAACCGGAGTAGTAAGAACTAGGTCTCCAATAGAGCTAAAACGTATTATGAGAATTTTTGGTGTCATTTCCACGTCAAAAGTAATTGAAGTAAAACTGTTAAAGTAAGCTGCTTATTTATTCCTTCCTTACAATCGTGCTCGATGCTTGATCTGCACACAAAATAAGCGTATCGGCAATGTTTACATGTGGGGGTCGACTCAAAACAAATTCAATCGTCTCAGCAACATCAAAAGCAGTAAGCGGAATATATCCTTGATAGACTTTTTTAGCTTCTTCTTTATCTCCATGAAACCGTACTTCGGAGAATTCTGTTTCGACCAAACCAGGGTCGATACAGCTCACCTTGATTCCATATGGATTCAAGTCTTTCCGAATTCCTTCTGTGGCAGCTTTTACAGCTGATTTACTTGCACAATACACTGCACCATTTGGATAAGTCTCTCGACCTGCAAGCGAGGCAATGTTTAGAATATGTCCGCTTTTTCGTTCTACCATTTGAGGAGAAATGGCACGTGTTAAATACAGCATCCCTTTCAAATTTATATCAATCATGTTTTCCCAATCCTCTATCAACCCTTCATGAATTGGATCTCGGCCATAAGCGTTTCCAGCATTATTAATGAGAATATCAATTTTCTTGAAGGCTTCGGGTAAGCTGGCAATTATATTAGGTATGTTTTCTTTTTCGCGCACATCAAATTTCAGAATATGAATATCTGCAAGATGGCTTAATCGCTCTTGAAGTTCTTTCAAGCGTTCTTCTCTTCTTCCAGAAAGGATTAAATTATAACCGTTCGCGGCTAATAATTCGGCGGTTGCTTTACCAATTCCGGATGTTGCTCCTGTAAGAAAAACTGTTTTCATAGTTGTAAAATATTGAGTCGTGAAATTAATAATTGGATGATTAAATTTCCAATCTAGTTAGGAACGAGAAAATAATTATTAATCAAAAGCCCTGAGGAAACTCATTCGGGTTACTATTAAGGATTTTATCAATTACACCGCATTGAGGGCATTCATGACAACGACCAAATTGCCAAGGACCAACAATCTTTGGGTACCTGCAGCTCCACGTTAAGTTTAATAATTCTTCTGGTAGCATTCGCATTACCTCAACTTTAGGTTTATCTTTTAAAGGAAAATAGATTTCTAGTTCTTCTGTTGATTTTCCGGTATGCAAGCGCAAGATCTTTTCAATTTTATTTAATCTTTCGGCAAACCCTTTTTCCAAATAATCATCTTGAATTGCTCCTTCTACAAATTCAGAAATCTCTGGTTTTGATTGTATAACGAGGCTTGCAGCAAAATTCACAACTTCACTATCCCAAACAGGTGGAGTCATCCCTAATGATGAATAATCAATACGTAATTCACGAAACCCAAAATTATTGTGTCCATTTTCTTCTAGCCAATTCAATATTTTCTCGGTTGCCATTGCTTCACGAGTTGTTCTGTTTCCGCTGGTACCATGTACCATATCAATTCTAAAAACCAAATATTTTTTATTCGGATTCTCAGATAAAACTTTGTAAAGTGCTGCCGCGCTATCAATACCTCCAGACAGTGGCACAATAGCATCAAATTTTTCCTTGAAATAATCTAGTCTCATTGTATCAACAAAGTAAGGTTCTTTTTATAAATCAGGGCAGCACATTTGCAGGGAGGAGCATCACAAATAGCACAGTTGTATTGTTTTTCTAGGCTATCATCTTTCCAATAATTAATTCTTTTTTCTAAGAATTGATAGCCGTTTTTATCCAATAGGTTGGTCATTTTTTCCTCTGTGCCATTACACCAAATGGAAGAATAAACAATTTTACTTTTTGTTTGAATAAAAACTTCTCCCTTTTTAATTAATTCCGAACCGATTCCCTTTCCTCTGCTTTCAGGTTTTACAATGGTCATTTTTCGATACCCGACACAAGACTCTTCGGCCTGTATTTCTAAATCAATATATAAATGTTTGAAAAGCTCTTCTTGTTTGAAAGTCATGACGATTGAGAAACCTATAACCTCCTCGTTTTCCTCGACTACAATAACCTGCGAATTTTCTAAACTATCATAACTATTGAGGGATGATATCGTTAAATAATTTTTTCCAAATGCCTGATTAGCTAGCATAAGTATTTGGTTGGATTGTTTATTAGAGATCACTATGGGTGCAAAATTCCTTGTTCATTAAGAATAGGAATATTCACCAAAAACTGTTTACTAATTGAGCCTGCAGTAAAAACAAACTTCTTATCAAATAGCTTTTCCTTCGCATAAAAACTCAACCAGTATTCATTCGTAAGGCCGAATACCTCCTCAATTATTGGCTCAACTTGTTGTGTTCCATTAGCTGGTACTGTTTCAAAAGACCGACGTAAAGTACTTGTTTTTACCTGCTCATTTTTAACTGTTCCATACCCCTTACTTACAACAAGAACCGTATCTAGTGGGAATTTATTCTCATTGATAATTGTAACCATCCAATGATCGTTATCATCAATCCGAGAATGCACAATTGCAATGGATACGTCTTTTATCTCTGGAAAATCAATGTCCTTAATCATGGGAAGGAGAGAAAAATAAATGTTGAAAAATGGAAAATCATTAATTTCTAAGATTTAAGTTATTTGGTGCTTTTGAAACGCTTTTAACAAAAATAGATTTGAGCTCGTTGTTTTCTTCCAGTAATGCGTAAGTTCATTCTTGTTTCTCCATTACTATGGAGTCTTTTCAAGCGTTCTTTCTTTTCTTTTAAAGTGTTTCTTCCAACCATTTAAAAAACTCTCTATGCCACACCAGTCCGTTTTGAGGACTTAACACCCAATGGCTTTCCTCAGGAAAATAAAGAAATCTGCTTTTTAACCCCAACGAACGAGCGGCAGTATAAGCTTCCATTCCTTGAGTTTCTGGTACTCTAAAATCTTTTCCTCCGTGAATTACCATTAACGGCGTATCCCAGTTTTGGACTTTTTTGTGTGGCGAAAACGCATCGTAACTCGTAGGCTTTGGAACCTTCCAATAAGGACCACCAATATCAAAATTGGCAAAGAACAATTCTTCAGTACTTCCATACCAGCTTTCTAAGTTGAATAAACCACAATGTGATATGAAGGTCTTAAAACGTTTATTATGAACTCCTGCCAAATAATACACACTATATCCACCATAGCTTGCGCCTATTGCTCCTAACCTTGAATTATCAACGTACGGTTCTTTAGCGACCTCATCTATAGCAGACAAATAATCTTGGATAGATTGACCGCCCCAATCTTTGCTGATTTTCTCATTCCACGCCTGACCAAAACCTGGCAAGCCTCTTCGGTTTGGAGCAACAATTATGTAACCTTTAGCTGCCATAAGTTGAAAGTTCCAGCGAAATGAATAAAACTGAGAGACCATGCTTTGAGGTCCACCTTGACAATAGAGAATAGTTGGATATTTTTTAGTAGAATCAAAATCTGGCGGATAAATCACCCAAGTAAGCATTTCCTTACCATCAGTAGTCTTTATCATTCTAGACTCTACTTTACTTTTAGAAATTGCTTTGTAATGATCATCATTCACATGAGTTAAGGCACGCTTTTTCTTCGACTCCGGATCTAGAATATAATACTCCGTTGCTCTGTTCATGCTCATTCCCGAAACAATTAACTCTTTTCCTAATGTCATAACTGAACGATAGTCCATAGCATCAGTAGTTATCATCTCTACTGTTTTTGCAGTAGCTCCATCATGAGTTAGCTTCCAAATTTTGTAGGTTCCGTTATTTGGAGAAGAAATCCAAATGACGTTTTTTTCGTTTGCAAAAGCAAAACCTGAAACCGTTATGTCTCGCGTTGCTGTTAAATTCACTCGAGTTTCTGTTTCAAATGAATACAGCATCAAATTGTTTTTATCTGATTCATAGCCATTTCTTTTCATTGATAAGTAGACCAAGGTTCTACCATCTTTACTTAATACCGGACTTGTATCGTAACCTTGATTTTTTGAAGTAATATTTTTAGTCTCCTTTGATTCTAAATCATACATATACAAATCAGAATTAGTGCTTGCTGCGTATTCAAAGCCATTCAATTTCTTGCATTGGTAAATGATTGAGTTTCCGTTTGGACCCCAAATTAAATCTTCAGATCCGCCAAATGGTTTTGTCGGAACATCAAATGGCTCATCTTCCATAATATCGATCATGCCATTTCCATTTTTTGCTTCAGAAAGGGCCGAATAAGCTGCATGAGAATGGCTGTTATCGTTCCATGAACTCCAATGGCGAAACATAAGGTCATCATAAATTTTGAAATCGCTCTTATCTAAGTCGGCATGAGGTGGGTTCTCTCCAATTCTGATAGAATACGTAAATAAGATTCTGTCTCCATTGGGACTGTATTTCACATTACTTATTGGAAAAGAGAAGTCTGTTACTTGAGCTGCATCTGAACCATCGGTATTCATTTCCCAGAGTTGACTTTGATAAACGTACCCTACTTTTCCATTTGATGGATTAATAATGATGTTGCCAATTCCTTCTTCTACACTGGTAATTGCCTCTATCTTTTTACCTTTTAAATCAGACCTATAAATCTGCGCCTGACCGTTGTTTTTAGACATATCATACCGCTTAATGGTATAAAAAACATAACCGTTGTTATTGTCTATTACTGGAGCGCCTATTCTTCCTAGCTCCCAAAGTTTTTCTGGTGATAGAGGTGTTTGTGCCATAAGATTAGATATTGAACACCCAAAACCAATCGCTAAAAAGGTCAAAAGTAATTTTCTCATAATTCGTGAATTTTTGCAGCTAAGATAGCTTATCAGCCAATAATTTCATCTCAATAGTTGGAGACATTCTTTCATATAAAATCCGGTATACCGAAGCGCAAATTGGAATTTCTACACCAAACTTTTTATTGATTTCAATGATTCCCTTTGCGGCATAATAACCTTCTGCAACCATGTTCATTTCAAACTGCGCCGATCGCACTGAATAGCCTCTTCCGATCATGCTCCCAAATGTTCTATTGCGACTATATTGGCTGTAGGCAGTAACAAGCAAATCACCCAGATATGCAGAAGATTGAACGTCTCTGTGCACTGGACTAACAGCATCTACGAACCGATTAATTTCCTGAATTGCGTTGGATATGAGTACCGCCTGAAAGTTATCTCCGTAACCCAGTCCATGACAAATACCGCTGGCCACGGCATAAACATTTTTCAGAATAGCGGATAATTCTGAGCCAAACAAATCTTCACTCACAGTAGTCTTGATGTACCGGCAAGCAAGCATCTTAGCCATTTCCTGAGCATAACTTTCTGTTTCGCATGCTATCGTTAGATAAGAAAGCCGTTCCAGCGCAACCTCCTCTGCGTGACAAGGGCCACAGATTATTCCTATTTGAGAATATGGAGTTCTAAATTGTTTGTGAATAAATTTCGCAGGTATTGCATGATATTCCGGAATAATTCCCTTTACGGCAGAAAAGATGATCTTATTTTCCATTCCCGTTTTATCAAAATCCTTAAATACATCATTCAAAAAAGCAGAAGGAGTAGCAATGATAAGCACATCGCAAGCATCAACTACTTGACGTAAATCGGTTGTAACATTGATTTTATCACCCAAAAAGTGAACTGACGAAAGATAATTCGGGTTCCTGTGAAATTGGTTGAAATGCTCCACAGAAGCCTCGTTCCGCATCCACCAATGAAAAGAATCTAAATTTTCGGTTAGTATTTTTGCCAAAGCCGTTGCCCAGCTACCGCCACCAATAATACCTACAGTACGCATATTTATTCTGTTTTAACGGCGAAGGATAGTTCCTCCTTCACCAATTATTATTGAATTTGATTCATCAATAATAAAACAATCGTTGAAACGAACGCTCTCATTGAGCAGAGGTATTTGCTTCCAGGTAACTCCCGAGTCCATTGTTTCAAGAATTTTCCCCCTCTCATTCTCTACATCACGCCCAGCATATAGCCCATTATTTGTACCAAATGAAAGTCCTCCAAACGATGTGTAAAGTGCTTTGTCATACCACTCTATTGAATTATTTGTAAACAACATTGATGACTCTCCTGTAATAAAAGCTCTCGTAGAAGAGGCATAATGGACATCCGTTAGATCTTTTATATCTGGGTTGTTATTTGACAATGAGATTTGATTCCAATTCTCACCAAAATCAGATGATAACTGAATATTATTGTCTCCAACGGCATACAAGGCGTTTTTTGCTGGTGCAGAAAAGCCATAGAAACTTCGCTGTGAATCAAAGGAATACTTTGAACTTTTCCATGTTATTCCGCCATCATTTGTGAATGAAATAGACAATTTACTTCCACAAACTATTCCTATATCATAATTAAAAAACAAGACCTCATTCCATTGAACTTTATCTCTATTGCTTATAACTATATCAGTAAACGACTGTCCTAAATCGGTAGATTTTTTAATCAAACCATTTTCTCCGGTAATAAAAATTGTATTTTCATAAACGTCAACCCCAAACAATTCATTAGACGTTCCTGAACTTACAGCATTCCATGTTACTCCTTTATCCAAGCTTATCAATAGTAACCCTCCTTCACCAATCGCAGCACAATTTGAACCAAAACAATCTACCTTTTTTAAAGCAGCGGTCGTTCCTGAGGCTACTTTTTTGAATTGATAAACCGAGGCACATGAAGCACAGTCTCCTCCACAATCTACTCCTGTTTCGTTTCCACTTTGAACTCCGTCCGAACAATCTGAACAGGGTCTGCAAGGACCTCCACAATCAATCTCTTCCTCTTTTTGATTTTTTTTACCATCGTCACAACTTTTTTTACAACTGATGGACAGGAAACCCGCGATCATAATGACTAGTGCCAATTGAATTATTGAGTGTAAATTCTTCATAATTGCAAATTTAAAGGAATCGGTTCAAAATTTTAGTTAAGAGTATGCAAGCGGTTGGTTTTAAATTACGCATTACTTACATCAAAAAGAAAAGGACTGAGCCATACCAAATAAAAAATGTGATTTCCATTAACCAAACTTTACTCGCATTCAGAAAATAGAGACCTGATAATACTCCGAATGCGGGAAAGCCGCCAACAACTATATCTCCAAAACTGAATGCAGATAAAGATGCTGAAACCACAAACAGTGCTGTGCTACCTATCAAAAGTACTAGGTGGTTTTTAATAATCACCTTATTTATTATTATAGCCTTGAAGAGGTATCTGAAACCAATTAATAATACGAGTAAACATCCTCCTAATAATACAAACTCACTTAAAGTACTTGGTATAAAATAAAGTGGAAGGTGAACTGAAGCATCTACAACAACATTAAACCCAAACAAATAGTTCAAACAAATCAGAAAGTAAAACGGCAATACAAAACCAAATAAGCTTATTACAAACCCTTTAATTTGTAGACTTCCAGAATAGAAATAGGCAAAAATTATTATTGGAAAAACCCATATAAACTCACTTGAAATCATCCATAAAACACCTGCAGTAAATGAGGCTTCTAAAATGATCATATTAGGGTTGTTGGACCTTTGAATATCGAAACTTCGATCAATCAGGCGAATTAGCAGTAAACCTCCCAGAACCCATGGTGCTAAAGAACCTGCATAACTACCACATGATAACAAGGCAAAACTTACAATAAAAGCAAATTGATTCCCTTTAGCAAACAGTCGATATTTGTAAAACACAAACTGCGCGTATATTGAAGTAATAAGCAACAAGCTAACGCCTAAGAGCCTATTTAACCAGATATAATTATTTATAGGGTTTAAATAAACACTCAAATTACTTTTTCCTGTCCAGTCATATGGCTTTACATCTTGCAGTAAAATAAGGACAAGAAAAGGCAAAGCATACAATATTGCTATTGAAATACTTTGAGGTGTGTTTTTCTTAAGTGCCCTAGGAAGCATCTGCCAAAGGTAAAAAGCCCAAATTCATAACCACTGTTTATCTACAAATTATAAATTTGTTGTCTAAATATTAGTATTATGGATTGGAATAAAATGATTTATAGTCTAGGAGACTTTTTTTGGTGGGCATTTGAAGGCTTAGAAGTGTTAGGGAATCCTTTTAATTACTTCATTATGGTTGTCGGAATATCTATGTTGATATGGTGGGTACTTCAATTAATGAAGGCATCTGCAGCAACAAAAGACAATCCAACAGCAGAATAAATGGTAATTAAAGAAGATCGTTTCCGATATCCTTTCGGTAAAACTTCTTTTGAAAAGATATAAGGCTTGCCATTTGGTAAGCCTTTTTTTGTGCCGCCTCTAAACTGTTTCCAAAAGCGGTGCAACTAATCACGCGACCTCCAGAGGTGAGTGTTTGCTTGTTTTCGTACTTAGTGCCTGCATGAATTAAAAGCCCATCTTTTATTGTTTCTAAGCCTGAAATTTCTTTACCCTTTTCATATGATTCCGGATAACCACCTGAAACCAACATAACCGTTAAAGCAGTTTGCGACAAGAGGTTTAAAGGCCTACTTTCCAGCTTTCCAGAAGCTGCATCAGCACACAGTTTTAGTAAGTCCTCATCAATGCGCGGTAATACAACTTCCGTTTCGGGATCACCCATTCGTACATTGTATTCAATAACATATGGCTCTCCGCCTTTATTAATTAGACCAAAAAACACAAAGCCACTGTAATCGTAACCTTCAGCATGAATACCGGCCATGGTGGGTTTAATGATTTTCTCATTTACCTTTTCAAGAAATTCTCCTTGAGCAAATGGTACCGGAGAAACAGCTCCCATACCTCCTGTATTAAGGCCTTTATCACCATCATGAATACGCTTATAGTCTTTTGCTTCTGGGAGAACTACATAGTTCTCTCCATCGGTAAGCGTGAAAATAGAAAGTTCAACACCCTCTAAAAACTCCTCTATCACCACTGTTTGAGAGGCTTGACCAAATTTACTTTCGGTAAGCATTGAGTTTAGTTCTTTCTTAGCCTCTATTAAATCCTGAAGGATCAAAACGCCTTTTCCTGATGCTAATCCATCTGCTTTTAATACATATGGAGCCGTTAAGGAATCTAAGAACTGATAACCTTGTTCTAAAGTTTCAGCTGTAAACGTTTTATAAGCTGCCGTCGGAATTCCGTATTTAACCATGAATTCTTTTGCGAAATCTTTACTCCCTTCCAAGGTAGCGGCAAGCTTATCTGGACCAAGGACAAGCACCCTTTTTAGGTTTTCATCAGCTAAAATCTGGTCCTTTATACCTGCAACTAATGGTCCTTCAGGACCTACTACTACTAAGTCAATCTTATGCTCAATAATCGCACTTTTTACCTCTAAAAAATCTTCCGGATTTAAAGCTAAGTTTAGTCCAAACTGGTCAGTTCCTCCGTTACCTGGAGCAATAAATAGTTTCGTTAAAAGAGGACTTTGCTTGAATTTCCAAGCGAAGGTAAACTCTCTTCCGCCTGAGCCTAATAGCAATACATTCATGGTAAGTAATTTGGCTCAAAGGAATAAAAAAGGGGGCTATGAATAAATCATAACCCCCTTTGGTTTTCAATATTTATTGACAATTAGCCTTCTCTTTTTATACTGCATCCTAATGCGGGGGTGTTGACGGGGTCAATGTCCTTTCCATTGATGTAATTTGTAATTGCATCTCTTAAAAACGTCTCTTTTACTGCTTCCTTACTATTCACGTTATCATCAATTTTTCCGCTATAAATAAGCTTCAAATCTTTGTCAAACAAAAAAACATGTGGTGTCGTTTTAGCGCCAAAAGCATTTGCTAGTTTTGAGTCATAGTCTAAGGCATAGGTCATTTTGTATTTCATGGTTTGTGCCCTTCTTACCATATCCTCCATATTATCTCCACCTGTTGGTCTTTTAGCTTCATTAGAATTCACCAAAATAGACCCTATTTTAAAGGACGTACATAATTCATTAAGTTCATTATAACGACCTTCCCAACCCTCTTTATCTGATGTTCCAACGACAAAAGGACAAGTGTTACAAGAGAACATTACCAATAAACCATTTTCTTTTTTAAGCTGGTCTAATGAAACCTTTTCCCCAGAAGTAGATGCCATCTCAAACTCTGTCAAAGGTGCTTTAGTACCTGCGCTTAGCGTTTTAAAGTCATTCTTAGGGTTTATGAATGCTAATGTGCCGATTGTAAGAACCTTAATTGCTATAATTAAATATTTCATTCTTTAATAATTAGAGATCGCTTCATTTACGGGGCAAACCTATAAAAGGTTTGCAAGACGTTGTATTTTTTAATCTTTAATCTCTTGGCAGAGCTCCAATAAAATACCTCCAGCAGACTTTGGGTGGATGAAAACTATGAGTTTATTATCCGCTCCTCGCTTAGGATTCGAATTAATAAACTGAAAACCAAGACCTTCTAGTCGTTCAATTTCAGAGTATATATCATCGACCAGAACGGCCATATGATGAATTCCTGGGCGATTTTTATCTAGATATTTTGCAATTGCGCTATTATCGTCAGTGGCTTCCAATAACTCAAGCTTTGATTCGCCTAGTTCATAAAACACTGTGTTTACACTTTCGCTTTCCACAGACTCTTCTTTATAGGCTTCCTTACCCAACAGCTGTTCAAATACCTTTTTGGTTTCATTTGCATCTTTAACTGCGATTCCCAGGTGTTCAATCTTCAATATTGCCATAGTACTTTCTCATTCGTTCAACATTAACCTCGTTATCAATTGGTCGTTCCTCAAAAATATGATTCACTAATTGGTTTGCATAATAAGGTCCTAATAACACTCCTTTACTTCCTAATCCATTAAATATAAATAGATTTTTGTGGGCAGCATGACTACCAATTAATGGCCGCCTGTCAATGGCTCCAGGGCGCAATCCTGTCTCGTGCTTGATTATTTCATAAGGAAGGTTTACCAAGTTTTCAAAACGCTTTGCAAGCTCGACCTTTGCGGTTTCTGATGGAATATAGCTTTTGTCTTCCCAATCGTATGTCGCGCCAACTTTATATAAATCATTTCCAATAGGCAAAATGAAGAAGCCTCGGCTTAAGGTGTAGTCAGATTTCAAGTCAGGACATTTTATAATAAGAATGTCTCCTTTGGTTGACCCTACACTAGAATAGGCAAACTCTAACTGATTTCCTTCTTGATGGCCCCTTGCTAATATGAGCCGATTACATTTAAATGATTCATTCGAGGAAAGTTTTAATTCGATTTCTAAACCATAGCTTACTTCCTCCAATTTAGAATTAACTAAACATTTTTTAAGTTCAAAATAATCCCGGCTCTTTGATAAAAATAATGGCAAATCAACGTTTCCTGTGAACTTCGTCTCTGCATAGGGTAGTTCGTTTTCCACACCATTAATAGGTTCTTTTTTAAGTGGCAGCTTTATGTATTCCTTGAATTTTTGATCCGCAGCTTTTGCCTCCCAATTATTTATGGTTTTAAAGTTCTCAAAAAACTTCCAATATGGGCGTTTATAAAGAAACCTTTCTGCTAAAAGCGCCTCTATTTCTTCGTATTTATTCAATGCAAATGGTAAAACATTAGCGATGTTAAACCCTAGAGTAGGTTTACGAAAAACAACGGGATTATACAAGCCTGCCGCCACGCTGCTCGATGCGTGTTTGTGATTATTATCAATCACTAAAAAATCTTTATCCTTTTTTTCTAACTCAAAAGCTATTAAGCTTCCCGCTAGACCTTGACCTATAATTATGGTATCGACTTTTTTCACCTTAACAAGAGTACGAACTAAAACAAAAAAGCCAACTCTTTCGAATTGGCTTTCTAAAATCTATAAAAACAATCGCCCTATCCATTAAGTGCTTCAGCACCACCAACGATTTCAAGAATCTCAGTAGTAATTGCTGCTTGCCGCGCTTTATTATAAGTCAACTTAAGATCTCCTAACAAATCAGAAGCATTGTCTGTTGCTTTGTGCATTGCAGTCATACGGGCTCCATGTTCGGATGCTAAAGAATCCTTAAGCCCTTTGTAAAATGCTGTTTTAAGTGCATTTGGAATCAGAACCTCTAACAACTCTTCTTTTCCTGGTTGAAAGATATAGTCACTATTCTCAGAACTAGAAACGGCACTCTCATCAGCTTTCACAGGAAGCAAGCTCTCAGTTGTCACTATTTGGGTAGCCGCATTTTTAAACTGATTGTATATTACTATCACTTCGTCATAGCTACCAATCGCATATTCATCCATTACTGGTTGAAAAATATCTGAAGCCATTTGATAATTCATATCATCAAAAATAGTGCATGCCTTCTCGTGATTCATTAAAACGTCTCCAGAATACAATCTGTCATCTCGTTTAAATGAATCTGCCGCTTTTTTTCCTATAGGGTAAATCGTTACTTCTTTTCCCGCTAGTTCGTTTTGAGACAAACGCGCAACTTGCTTAATAATGTTAGCATTGAAGCCTCCGCATAGCCCTCTATTTGAGTTTATCGCAATTATTAAAACCTTATTAATCGGACGCTCTGTTGCATATGGGTTTTCCATTTCCAACATCGTTTCGGTAAGGTTGCCCATCATTTGTTGCAACTTCTCAGCATAAGGTCTCATTTGAGTAATACTGTCCTGTGCTCGTTTCAGTTTAGCAGCAGAAACCATCTTCATGGCAGAGGTTATTTGCATGGTAGAGTTTACCGATGTTATCCTCGTCCGTATTTCTTTCAAATTTGCCATTTCGCCTAGATTAAAAGATTCCCTATTTTGTTTTGTATTTCAATGAAAGGTCATGACTAACATCTTCTAAGACACCAGTAATACCATCATGAATTTTACCCGATTTCAATTCTAACAGTACACTATTATGTTTTTCTTCCATAAAGCTCAAAAACTCTACTTCGAATTCTTTGATTCTGTCTACTGGCACATTACCTAACAAACCTTTAGTTCCCAAATAAATAATTGCAGTTTGTTTTTCAACTGACATTGGAGAACCTTCTTTTTGTTTGAGGATTTCAACGTTGCGTTTTCCTTTTTCAAGAACACGAGTTGTTGCAGCATCAAGGTCAGAACCAAACTTAGAGAATGCCTCTAGTTCACGATACTGTGCTTGATCAAGCTTCAGTGTTCCTGCAACCTTTTTCATTGATTTAATCTGAGCATTTCCCCCAACACGTGATACCGAAATACCAACGTTAATTGCTGGCCGTACACCTGACAGGAATAAATCTGACTCTAAGAAAATCTGACCATCAGTAATCGAAATTACGTTGGTAGGAATGTATGCAGAAACATCACCTGCTTGTGTTTCAATAATTGGCAATGCCGTCAAAGAACCACCACCCTTTACTTTGTCTTTTAAAGACGCTGGTAAATCATTCATTTGAGATGCAATAGTATCGTCATTGATAATTTTTGCAGCGCGTTCTAATAACCTTGAGTGCAGGTAAAATACATCACCTGGGTAAGCTTCGCGTCCTGGCGGTCTTCTAAGAAGAAGAGAAACCTCACGGTAAGCTACCGCTTGTTTTGATAAATCATCAAATACGATTAACGCTGGCCGACCTGTATCTCTAAAATACTCACCAACTGCAGCACCTGTAAACGGAGAATAAAACTGCAAAGGAGCGGGATCTGAGGCATTCGCTGCAACTACAGTAGTGTATGCCATTGCTCCTGCATCTTCAAATTTCTTTACAATTTGCGCAACTGTAGAGGCTTTTTGGCCTGAAGCAACATAAATACAGTAAACTGGTTTTCCAGCATCATAAAATTCTTTTTGATTGATAATCGTATCAATCGCAACAGTAGTTTTACCTGTTTGACGGTCACCAATAATTAACTCACGTTGTCCTCTACCAACTGGAATCATGGCATCAATCGCCTTTATTCCTGTTTGAAGTGGCTCGGTTACTGGCTGACGATAAATAACCCCTGGTGCCTTTCTTTCAATTGGCATTTCAAAAGTTTCGCCTTGGATAGGTCCTTTCCCATCAATTGGGTGGCCCAATGCATCGATTACACGACCAATAATTCCTTCACCAACTTTGATAGAAGCAATTAATCCAGTTCTTTTTACAGTAGCGCCTTCTCTAATTCCAACAGATGGACCTAGCAATACAGCTCCAACATTGTCTTCTTCAAGATTAAGCACAATACCTCTAAGCCCTGTTTGAAACTCGATAAGCTCACCAGCCTGTACATGAGACAACCCATAAATACGAGCAATACCATCTCCAACCTGGAGTACCGTACCAACTTCTTCTAATTCAGCCTCTGTTCTAAATCCAGCTAACTCTTCTCTAAGTATTGCTGAAACTTCTGCAGGTTTTAAATCCGCCATGATGTATCAATTAATTTGGGACTAGCCCAACTTGTTTTTATAATTCGATTCTTTTAATTCTATCTCTAATTCCTGCAGTTGTCTCGCTACAGATGCATCTAATTGTGCATCTCCTACTCTTAAGACTACTCCACCAATTATATCAGCATCCACTTCTTCTATTAGCTCAATAGACTTATGATCCATTGTTGCCACTATTGAAGTAACTTTTGCTCTTAATTTATCATCCATTGGAACTGCCGTTTTTACATGAGCAACAACAATCTTGTTGTGTACATTGTATAAATCCGTTAATCCAACTGAGATTTCCTCTAGTAAATAAGAACGCTTGTTTTGAGTAATGATCCTAACAAAACCTTTAACCAAATCATCCAAATCATTTCCAAACACGCGGTCTATAATGTTCAGTTTCTTTTGCGTTTTGATTACTGGACTTTTAAACATTGCCTTCAAGTCACGGTTTTCTCCTATTACCTTCTTAATCAATTGCATGTCTGCTAGTGCCTTCTCAAGTTCATTACGTTCTTGAGCTAATAACATTAGCGACTTTGCGTATCTTCTAGCGACTTTGTTTGCAACCATCTTAGTTCAGTTTTAAATCTGCAACTAATTCGTTAGCTAATGACTTTTGTTGCTCGTCACTTGATAACTCTTTGCGAATAATTTTTTCAGCGATTGAAATCGAAAGGCTGGCCATTTCAGATTTCATTTCAGCAATAGCTCCAGCTTTTTGAGCCTCAATAGCAGCGTGGGCAGCTTGTACTATTTTGTCAGCTTCCTCTTTAGCTTCGCCTTTTGCATCACTAACAATCTTATCTTTTATCTCTCTTGCTTCTTTCAGTAAAGCGTCTCTTTCGATTTTCGCTTCAATAATTAAGCTCTCGTTTTTAGACTGTAACTCCGTTAAATCTTTTTTTGCTTTTTCAGCTGACTCCAGAGATTCACGAATTGTATCTTCTCTTTCAGAAACTGAATCAAGAATCGGTTTCCACGCATACTTTTTAAGTATGAATACAAGTACCAAGAATAAAATCGTTTGCCAAAAGAAAAGGCCTACTGAAAACTGTTCTATTAATTTTTCCAAAACGAATTGTTTTTTAAAATGAATTTAAAAACAACATCTCCAGCCAACCGCTGGAGATGTTGAGTAATAAATTAAACTGCAAATAATGCAGCAAATCCTATTCCTTCGATAAGAGCCGCAGCAATTAACATAGCAGTTTGGATCTTATTTGTAGCTTCTGGTTGACGAGCAATAGCATCCATCGCTGATCCACCAATTCTACCAATACCAATACCTACTCCGATAACAACTAAACCCGCACCTACAATAGCTGGAATTTCCATAACAATTTAAATTTAAATTAACAATAGTCTTTATTAATGATCTTCGTGCTCTGCGACTGCACTTCCGAAATAAAGTGCGGTTAACATGGTAAATATATATGCCTGCAAAGCAGCAACAAGTAATTCTATAAATGATATAAACACAGACAAACCAAATGAAAGTGTACTTCCAATCCAGCTGTGAAAAATGAACATTAAGCCAATTAAGCTCATCAATACAATATGACCTGCGGTGATGTTTGCATACAAACGAATAAGCAGTGCAAAAGGCTTAATGAAGACTCCTAGTAATTCAATCGGCGCAAGCAATATTTTCATTGGAACAGGAACGCCTGGCATCCAAAAAATATGTTTCCAATATTCTTTTTTTCCTGAAAACTGCGTAATAACAAAAGTCATAACTGCCAAAGCAAAAGTCACAGAAATACTATTAGTAACATTAATACCTAATGGGGTTAGTCCAAATAAATTAACCAACCATATAAAGAAAAACACAGTCAACAAATAACTCATAAACCTCTTGTAATGCTTCTCTCCAATATTTGGAATTGCAATTTCGTCTCTAACAAAAATTATAAGTGGCTCAAGGAACCTTGCTGAACCACTTGGCACCAAACTTTTTTTGTAAGATCTGGCTGCACCAGTGAATAAAAGTATTAGTATTAACGCAAACGCCATTATACTGAAAACGTTTTTTGTTATTGAAAAATCCAAAGGCTTTTCGTTATGAACATGACCATCGTGCATTTCAAACGTTCCTGCGGCATCTGTTTTGTAAACTTTCCCGTGATGCAATGCATAAAAGTTTCCGTTACTTTCTGCAACACTTTCTCCATGATGAAATCTTGAAGAAGAAAAAACCTGAATACCATCGTCCAACAAAATTACTAGCAATGGAAAACCAACGTGGGTGTTTGTTTCCGTATCAGTGTATAAATGAAAATCATGGCCATCTTGCAGGTGATGCTGGATATGCGCTTTGATTTCCTGTTTCATGCTCATTCCTTCCTGCGCAGGTTCTTGATTTGCTACCTGTGTAAATTCGGTTGAGTCAGACGCATGCTCTGAATGTCCTGAAGCGGTTAGAAGTACCGGTTGGATTAAAACTAAAACAGCTAAAAAAAATAGGGCTCTTGTAAACTGCATAATTACCTGTCTGTTGACGATTCTGAATTTTGTGCAAAAGTAAATGTTTTTTTTAGTAGACACGGCACTTATTTCAAGCAATCTAAAATCCAAAAAATCTTAGCTTAAAAATTATTTCGAAAGCCTATCAATCAGACACTTAGTCTCCATGACAAGAGCAGCCGCATAGGGGATGAAAAAGGCAAAGAACTCGGTACGTTGGATTGCGCCATCCACCTTGAAATTAGAGTAAAACGCCAAGAAAAAAAACCCAAACTTTAAAAAGCTTCCAAAAAGGAATAAAAAACCCCTGCTATTTTGGAGTGTTTCAGGCACTTTTAAGAGTCCAATTACTATAAATATAGCCAACGCAACATTTCCTACATATGCGGTAATAATTTGATTGTCAAAAAGAGGCTTATCCATAAAGGTCAATACCATTATGTGAACGCCGAAAGTTACAAGGCAAACCAAAATAATCTGAACAATGTATTTAAATAAGTCACTCATGATTATTACTACTTACTATTCCACTTATTCAGTACTCTAATAGTGTAAGCCATGCTAATAGCAACGGACACTAAAACAAAGAATAAAGTAAACCAGTTGGTTTCAAATTGATACTTAGCGTCTAAAATGCTTCCACCATAAGTGCTCAAGCCAATGATTAATACCGTCTGCAAACCCAGCCCGGAGTAGCTTAAGATAGAAGGATCCTTGTTTTTTCCGTCTTTTTTGTATTCTTTATTCTCCATAGTATCACAGCAAAACTAGGCTTTATTTACTACCTTTGCGACTTCATTATTCACCCTAAAATACGTTTCAAATGGCAATTGGTCCTTGGCAAATCGCACTCATTTTAGTTGTAGTTCTTCTTTTATTTGGAGGGAAAAAAATTCCTGAATTAATGAAGGGGCTAGGAAGTGGGATGAAAGAATTTAAAGATGCGTCGAAAGAAAACGACACTGATAAAAAAGAAAACGATAAGTAACCAGCGTACTTATTTCAATGCAAATAACTACGGTTTATTTCGATTGCAATCGGAGTGACCTTTTACGCTTGGTATAGATGGATTTTCCAAAAAAACTTACAGCAATTCAAGTCAGCATCAAGACTGGTGAATACACTCTTCCTGATCTGGTTAATTCTTATTTGAATGAAATCGAAAAGACTTCTGATTTAAACATCTACTTAGAGGTTTGGAAAGAAGAAGCTTTAGAAAAAGCAACTCAAATTCAAGAGAAAATTAATTCTGGTTCTGCTGGCGAATTAGCCGGCATGGTAATCGGCTTAAAAGACAACATCTGCTATGCTGGACATAAAGTATCGGCTGCCAGTAAAATTTTAGAAGGTTTTGAATCCATCTACTCCTCAACAGTTGTTGAGCGACTGCTTGCGGCAGATGCTTTATTTATTGGTAGACTAAATTGTGATGAATTCGCAATGGGTTCTTCGAATGAAAAATCTGCTTATGGTCCTGTAAAAAACCCTCACGATCCGACTTGCGTTCCGGGTGGAAGTTCGGGTGGTTCTGCAGCAGCTGTTGCAGCAAACACTTGTTTAGTTTCTTTGGGTTCTGACACTGGCGGAAGTATCCGACAGCCTGCTTCATTTTGTGGAGTATTCGGAATGAAGCCTACTTACGGAACAATTTCAAGACACGGTCTTATTGCTTATGCTTCGTCAATGGATCAGATTGGCCCATTTGCCAATTCAGTTGAAGATATGTCTGCTGTTCTTTCTGTAATGGCTGGCGCAGATGATTTTGACAGCACGCTGAGCAGCAACAAATTAGACTTAAACGCCAATCCTAAAAAACACAAGATTGCATACTTGCAGGAATGTTTTGATGCTGAAGGACTCGATCCAGAAGTTAAAACGGCTCATTTAAATAAAGTTGAAGAACTAAGAGCTGCAGGTCACATTGTTGAAGCAGTTTCGTTTCCTTATTTAGATCAATTGGTACCTTGTTATAATGTGCTTTCTAACGCGGAGGCCTCTAGTAACCTTTCTCGATTTGATGGAATGCGCTACGGTTATCGATCGGAAAATGCTATTGACTTAGAAACTACCTACACAAAATCTAGATCGGAAGGGTTTGGAACAGAAGTGAAGCGTAGAATAATGCTTGGAACATTTGTTTTGAGCGCCGGACACTATGATGCGTATTATTCTAAAGCCCAAAAAGTTAGAAGGCTAATTCAAGACAAAACTTTTGAAATTCTTTCTGAATTCGATTTTATTTTAACTCCAACTACTCCGCACACCGCATTCAAAATTGGATCTCACGGAAACGATCCTGTGGCAATGTACTTAGAAGATATCTTTACGGTTCAGGCAAATTTGGCTGGTGTGCCGGGGATTTCTATTCCATTATTTACGCACAGCAACGGAATGCCTTTCGGCATGCAACTGATTGCCAATAAATTTGAAGAAGGCAAGTTATTGCAGTTTGCTGAAGAACTCTCAGAATAAAAAATTCTCTAGAATCTACATCATTCTGCACTCGTTTCAGAACCTCACCAGAGGGAAATGAGCTGCTGAAACCTCCCCGAAAGTTTAGGTGGGTAAATCCAGCATGACAGTATTCGGGCATATATCAAGTAACCTATCCTCCCCCCTCATCTCCACCATATCCGCCACCACCTCTTTGTGGTTTCTTCTTTTGGTTGAGTCTATAAGAAAAAGTTAGCACAGTATATCTTGAAACCCATTGAAATTCAGATTCGTCATAAAAATCAGGGCCTTCAGTTATGTTGATTCTTTTTCGTGTGTTCAATATATCTCGTACGGAAAGTGTTAGTGTTCCATTTCCCTTAAGAACGTCTACTGCAGCCGCCATGTCAATGTTATAGCGAGCCAATTGTTCTCCTTGAGTTGTTTTTTCTTTGGACCGATAGTTTACTGAGGCCTGATAAGAAATCTTATCCCATATTTTCCATTTACTTACAATTCGGTTAGACCAAGCATAGGTATCCGCGGAAAATTGCTGTCCCTCATATTCTCCATCAGTAACGGCTCTAAAGAAATTGAAACTACCGTTTACATTCCACCATTCTTTTAGCGATAAACTTCCCGAGACCTCTAGTCCAAATGAGTTTCTAATTCCCAAATTTATTGGAAATCGAGTATTGATTCCTAAAGAGTCCGCTAATAAAATCCGTTCGATAGTTCCTGTAGAATATCGGTAATAAGGGCTCACCAAAATATTAGCTTTTTCCCATCGTTTCATATATCCTAACTCAAATGCATCGGTAAACACAGGGTTTAAGTTTGGGTTTCCTGTTGATATGTTTCGGTTATCACTTAGATTGTAGAAAGGGTACAAGTACCAGTGTCTGGGTCGTGAAATCCGCTTAGAATAACTGGATTGAATAAACTGATTATTCTCGAATTCATAGGAAAGGTTTACGCTAGGAAACAGGTTTAGATAGTCTCTTTGATTTCTTTCATTCGTTCGTTTAAACTCAGTCACAATATCGGTGTACTCCAAACGAAGTCCTAATTGATAAGAAAAATTCTTAGTTTTATTTCCTGCCATTGCATAAGCAGCATAAACATCTTCTGTATAAGCCATTTCGTTATTAAAAACCGGATCCGGTACAAACTCTACTCCGTCAAATTGTGAAATGTCAAAATTGTTATCAATCGCTCTTATATTGCCCTTCACTCCGAACTCTCCTTTGCCCTCTTCTAGAAAAGGAAACACAAAATCAGACTGCATGGTTAAACTGCTTCCTACTTCTTCGGTAATTGCTTTTTGAATAATATCAGGAGTCAACGGATTCGTACTAACCTCAGTTAAATCAGCATCTTCAAAGCTGAAATTGGTAAAACCCGAAACATCAATGGTCCACTTCATTTCCTTCTTCTTAAAGGTTTTGGTGTAATTCAATTGGCCTCTACTCATGTTGTTGTTTTGATCTTCTACTTCATCTCGATTCACCGTCTGGCTGATCTCAGCGTTTATTCCAAAATCTTCGTAAATTAATTGCGCATCATTTACTCCTCTACCATTGCTGTAGTTTCCTGAAATGGTAAGTGCATTATACTTGTTGAATTGATAACTAGCGCCTAGTCGAATGTTCTGGTTAAACCCATTCCGACTGTGGTTTCTTTCTGACCGATAACCAAATGTCGTATCTGGTCTATAGAATTCGTGAAAAGTGGTTCCTTGTCCTGGCCGCTCCCGATAATTTAAACCATAGCCTGTAAAGAAATTAAATTTCTTCTTTCGATAGTTCAATGTATAGCTGGCTCCTGCATTTATTGGAAACCCTGTCCGAACTTCAAATACACCATTCAGGCCTTTTTTCTTTTCTTTCTTTAGAACAATATTGATAATTCCAACCTCCCCCTCTGCATCATATCTTGCTGAGGGATTGGTAATAATCTCGACCTTTTCAACCATGTCTCCTTGAATCATTTTAAGGGCTTCACCGTTACTCATTCCCATAAGCGCAGCGGGTTGTCCATCAATTAAAACTCTCACATTTTGGCTGTTTCGAAGACTTACATTCCCTTCCACATCTACGTCTACAGAAGGAATGTTTTCCAAAATTCCGACTGTGGTCTGCCCTCGATTAGTAAGATCTTTGTCGACATTGTAGACCCTTTTGTCCAGCTTCAATTCCATTTGTGGTCGCTCTGCCTCAATAGTTACCGTTTCTAAGGAAGTCGCAGATCGGTTCATTGTTACCGCCTTCAAATTGATATCCGCATTGGTAACATTTAAGTCGGAAATCACTTTAGTTTCAAATGACAAAAAACTTATTTGAGCATAGTAGTTCCCTGATTTCACCTGAACGTCGAAGAAACCATCTCCGTCAGATGCTAAACCAGCAGCCAATGTTGAATCCTTCCTATTGTAAACCGCGATTGATGCATATGGAATTGCATTCCGTTCCTCATCCACTAATTTTCCAAGAATAGAAAACGTGTTTCCGCCCTTTTTACCTGTTGGTCTTCCGCCCTGAGAAAATGCAGTTTGAGTGGTTATACTCAACGATAAGACTAGATATAGGATATGTTTAAACACGACTGGTTTTATTTCTGAACGCGAAAGTCGTGGTATTTGTTCAATAACCACTATAAGATGGGTCGGATTAACTTATTTTGAGGATGAGTGGTAACTAGTTGAGTTGCTAATTCGAAGAATCCGTGTAATGAACTTCTTATGCAAATGAAAATAGCAATCACTGCTACTTTGCAATCACTAGTTTCTTAAACTTAGTTTCATCCTCACAATACAGTCCAACGAGGTAAGTTCCTGAGGGGAGGGTGTTAAATTGATGTTCGAAGTAAAAGGGATTTTCTTTCCAGTGACTGACATCCGATGAGATAATTAGCTGGCCTAATTCATTAAAGATTTTTACCTGGCGCACTTGTTTGTCGTTGTTCGAAGCAGCAATCACGAAAAAGTCTCGGGCTGGATTTGGGTCAATTCTAAAATCACAAAGCAAAGGCGGAATATTGGGGTTTTTGAGTACAAGAACCGTATCCGATGCAGTATCGCTGCACCCAAATTCATCGTTGGCAATCAAATAAAGTAGGTGTGCTCCAAAGGGAATAACTCGGTAACGCAAGTTGAGCTTTTTGGAAATAACAGTAGAATCCAACACCCACACATACGAACTGGCTCCTTCCGATTGATTGGTCGCTTCAATGTCCAATGGAATCATACCCTCATCATTGTAGAGTGTAAAAGCAGCCTGTAATGGATAAAAATCAGAGTTTTCAGTCTTGGAATTGCTTCCACATACGTTGCTTATGGTAAGCGTGTACCCTCCGCCTCTGGTTACAACAATTGAAGCAGTGCTGTCTCCAGTGTTCCACGAGTAACTGCCTTTATCAGTGTTTGAAGCACCCGCTAGCGTAATCGGAGTTCCAGGACAAAATTCACCCAATGGACTAATTTCAATTGCTGTTTGTGG